>OATG01000010.1_pt1 | contig 244993 bp, 241 predicted proteins | sample 1516581 | NCBI WGS metagenome assembly OATG01 (sample SAMEA2579930, study PRJEB22360) | human gut metagenome | biome: human gut; feature: human-associated habitat; material: faeces | place: Denmark | collected 2008/2010
ATGGGATCTTAGCTCAGCTGGGAGAGCATCTGCCTTACAAGCAGAGGGTCACAGGTTCGAGCCCTGTAGGTCCCATTTATTCATATGCCGATGTGGCTCAATTGGCAGAGCAGCTGATTTGTAATCAGCAGGTTATCGGTTCGAGTCCGATCATCGGCTTTTATACAATTTCATATTGTATATATGGGCAGATTCCCGAGTGGCCAAAGGGGACAGACTGTAAATCTGCTGCAAATTGCTTCGGTGGTTCGAATCCACCTCTGCCCATTGGAATTACTTTTTCAGTAATTGCATATAATAAAATATATTATCGCGGGATGGAGCAGTCTGGAAGCTCGCCGGGCTCATAACCCGGAGGTCATAGGTTCAAATCCTATTCCCGCAACTATGTGCCTAGTTAGCTCAGTTGGTAGAGCAGAGGACTGAAAATCCTCGTGTCTCTGGTTCGATTCCGGAACTAGGCACTTTTAATTGTATAGAGAACATATTGGTATAATTGGAAACGACACATGTGTGCATTACTCACTGATTAACGAACAACACGCGTGTGTTTTTCTATGCTCAAATTTATTTATATTAAAGGAGGGCAAAATTATGCCAAAGAAGAGTAGACTCGAAAATATTTTATTTACACTTGTTATGGCGTTTGTCATGGTGTATGCCATGGTATGCTATAACATCGCAATCGACAAAGGCGGAATGACAAACGAAGTTTTTCTGCTGGCGTTTTATGAAATACCGATTATGTGGCCGATCGCATGTATCCTGGAGTATTTTGTAGTGGAGAAACTGGCAACGATGCTGGCATTTCGTCTGGTAAATCCGAAAGAAGACAAGCCGGTCTTTGTGACACTTGCAATCTGTTCTATGATTGTATGTCTGATGTGTCCGGTAATGAGTCTGATTGCCACAGTTTTGTTTGCACATCCGGGAAATCAGGTAATTGCGGTATGGCTGCAGAAACTTGTTTTAAACTTCCCAATGGCATTATGCTGGCAGATCTTTTTTGGAGGAGTATTTGTAAGAAACTTATTTACATGGGTGAAAAAAGCGATTCATCATAAATAAAATCATCATGAATAAAAAGAGGGTGCGCATAATGCGCACTCTCTTTTTGGGGGTAGGAAAATAATGAAAAATGGTAAAACTGCTTCCGGCACAAAACCGGAAACAAGAATTACTGTGATTAAGTATTAGCCCATAACCACTTCGACAGAGACTTCTGTCTTGCCGGTTGGTAATGGAATCGTATTTCCGTCTACGGCAATGCCATCAACGGTCATGGAAGCAACACCCTTTTCTACATGTTTCGGGTTACGGACGCTGATGTGATAGGTCACACCACGGAAGTCACGTTTAGCTTCGAAGCCATCCAGAGTGGATGGAATACATGGATCGACGGTCAATCCGTCGTAATCCGGACGAATTCCGAGAATATATTGGGAAACGTCCAGGAATGTCCACGCTGCAGTACCGGTCAGCCAGCTGTTCTTGGCTTCTCCAAAGTTTGGAGCATCTTTTCCGGCAATCATCTGCGAATATACATAAGGTTCGGTACGGTGAATTTCGCTGATATCTTCGATATATGCAGGACAAGTTCTTGTATACACCTGCCATGCACGGTTTCCACGTCCGACAACGGTTTCTGCAATGGAAATCCAAGGATTGTTGTGGCAGAAGATTCCGGCATTTTCTTTATATCCTGGTGGATAAGAGGAAATTTCACCAAGTTCTACATGGTATCTGTGATAAGGTGGCTGAAGAAGTACAATACCGTATTTAGTATCCAGATATTTTTCTACGGATTCCATGGCTTTCAGACAGTTTCCTTCTTTCAGACCGATCTCTGCCATAACGCAGAAGCCTTGTGGCTCGATAAAAATCTTACCGTCTTCACATTCTTTAGAACCAATCTTGTTTTTGTAATGATCGTATGCCCGCAGGAACCATTCTCCATCCCAGCCAGCATCAAGAACCGTCTTTTCCATTTCTGCGATAGCATTTTCTGCCAGTTTTGCTTCATCTTCAAGCCCTCTGTGACGGCAGATCTCTACATAATCTTTACCGTAACGGACAAACATACCGGCAATGAAAACAGACTCTGCATTTGGTCCTTCGGATGGGCCGAATGTCTGGAAGGATTCTCCCGGTTCTGTGGAGAAGCAGTTTAAGTTCAGGCAGTCATTCCAGTCTGCACGGCCGATCAGCGGAAGTTTATGCGGTCCGAGATGATCGATGGTGTAGTGGAAGGAACGGCGTAAATGCTCCATAAAATCAGTTGCCTTGGAAGGATCACTGTCATACGGCGTTTTTTCATCCAGGATGGTGTAATCCCCGGTTTCTTTGATGTATGCTGCGGTACCTGCAATCAGCCAGAGCGGATCATCGTTGAAACCGCTTCCAATATCAGAATTACCTTTCTTGGTCAGAGGCTGATACTGATGATATGCACTTCCGTCTTCAAACTGTGTTGCTGCAATATCCAGAATACGCTCTCTTGCGCGGTCCGGAATCAGATGTACGAAACCAAGCAGATCCTGACAGGAATCACGGAATCCCATGCCTCGTCCGATACCGGATTCGAAGTAGGAAGCAGAACGGCTCATATTAAATGTGACCATACACTGATACTGATGCCAGATGTTTACCATACGATCCAGTTTTTCCTCGGAAGAGGATACCGTAAAGTGAGAAAGCAGTTCATCCCAGTATTTTTTCAGTTCAGCCAGTGCTGCTTCTGATTTTTCTTTGGTATCAAATTCTTTCATCAGAGCTTCCGCACGTGTGCGGTTAATCTTTCCATCTTCGGCGCGTCCGATCCATTTTTCTTCAACCGGATTCTCTATGTATGCCAGAATAAATACGAAAGTTTTAGACTCGCTGGGAGCAAGAGAAACTTTCAGATGATGGGAGCCTACCGGAGCCCATCCGCTGGCAATGGAGTTTTTGGACTGATCGGACACGACAACTTCAGGAGCAGAGTTTTCTCCGTATGCTCCAAGGAAGGAATCGCGGTCAGTATCAAATCCGTCTACCGGGGCGTTAACTGCATACAGAGCATAGTGATTACGACGCTCACGGTATTCGGTCTTATGATAAATTGCAGATCCATGAACTTCTACTTCACCGGTAGAGAAATTACGCTGGAAGTTGGTCATGTCGTCCATTGCATTCCATAAACAGAATTCTACATAAGAAAAGACAGAAAAATCTTTCGTCTCTTTACTGTTATTGGTAAGAGTCAGCTGATTGATCTCACAGTTCTTTCCAACCGGAACAAATGCGGTCAGCTCTGCCAGCAGATCATTTTTACTGCTCCGGAAGGTGGAGTAGCCCATACCGTGATGACACTCATAAGCGTCCAGATCGGTCTTGGCTGGCATCCATCCGGGATTCCAGATGGTATCGCCCTCTTTAATATAGTAGTAGTGTCCATTGCTGTCGAAAGGAACATTGTTATAACGGTATCTCGTCAGACGAAGAAGCTTTGCATCTTTATAGAAGCTATAGCCACCGCAGGTATTGGAGATCAGAGAAAAGAAATTCTCAGAACCCAGATAGTTGATCCATGGGAGTGGTGTCTTAGGAGAGGTAATAACATATTCTTTGTTCGCATCATCGAAATATCCAAATTTCATGTGTGTATCCTCCATATAAAATTATTTACTTGTGACATAGTAGATGAAAGTGGAAAGAAGCATTTGGTGGAGTAATCAATCCATCGTGCTTGTTTTAAATGCCACTTATCTATGAGAGCGAAAACGTTTAAGTGCTCTCTTTTATAAATAGAGTATAGTCTCTGAAATTTAAAAAATCAACACAAAATGGCTTAAAACAGGCAAATACAGCAACTTGAACAAAAACGAAAACAAAAAATATAAGAAAGCAACAAATGCGTGCGCAACATTAAAAAACCAAAAAATTGCGTAAACGTATAAGAATAAAACAGCGTGCGCATGCACGGACACAAAATACACATACAATATGCACAAAACAGTCAAGAATAAAGTGTTTAAATTGACGAAATGACAAAAAAGTATTGCATTTACAGGCATATGGGCGTATATTAAAGTTACGAAAACGATTAAGAAAATTTCCCGAAACATTGGAGGAATGATATGGTATCTTTAAAAACAATTGCTGAACGATGTGGTGTTTCTACTGCGACCGTAAGCAAAGCACTGAATGATCATAAAGATATCAGCGAAGAGACAAAAAACCGGGTAAAGCAAACGGCGCAGACACTTGGATATTTTCCGAATGCAGCGGCCAGAGCGCTTAAGACGAACCGTTCATATAATATCGGGGTACTCTTCGAGGAGGAAGCCGGAAGAGGCCTGACCCATGAATATTTCTCCGGTGTGCTGAACGGACTTAAGATTCAGGCAGAAAAGTTAGGATATGATATTACATTTATCAACACCTGCTTTGAAAACCGGAAGATGTCCTATTATGAACATTGCCGGTACCGGAATTTTGAGGGAGTCGTAATTGTATGTGCCAATTTTGACGACCCGGATGTGACCGAGCTGATGAACAGTGAAATACCTGTAGTTACGATTGATTATGTGCATCATAACTGCACCGCAGTTACTTCCAACAATATACAGGGTATGGAAGATTTAGTAAAGTACATATACAGTCAGGGACACAGAAAAATTGCATATATTCATGGACAGGAAGGATCAAGTGTTACGCGGGACCGACTCGCAAGTTTTTATCGGACAATTGATGAACTGGGGCTTGAAATTCCCGATACATATGTCCGCTCAGCTGATTATCTTGAGACAAAAGGATCTGCAAAACAGACAAAGGAACTGTTGAATCTGGAAGATCCGCCAACCTGTATCATTTATCCGGATGATACTTCTTTAATAGGAGGTAGAAATGTCATTATTGAAATGGGACTTCGAATTCCGAGAGACATTTCGGTAGCCGGATATGACGGTACGATGATCTCGCAGCTTTTATATCCAAAACTCACAACAATTCGTCAGAATACAGAAATAATTGGAAGTGAAGCAGCAACAAGGCTCATCGGAACCATTGAAAAACCGAGAACAACTCTCGTTGAGAGAGTCGTTATAGAAGGAAGTTTAGTTCCGGGACAATCCGTAGGTGCAATTCAGCCGAAGGAATAAACCAGAAGATTTCTTCAAAACAAACAGACCAGAAGGTCAACAATATTAAGGAGGGTTTTATATGAAAAAGAAAGTCGTAAGTGCACTGCTGTGCGCAACAATGGTAGCAACAATGTTTGCTGGCTGCGGAAGTAAAGAGAGCAGCGACAATGCAACAACACCGGATACTTCAAAGGCAGATACCAGTTCTGAAGTAACTGCTCCGGCAGAAGATACCGGAAAGGTTTTAAACATTTATTGCTGGAACGAGGAGTTCAAGAGCCGCATCACAGCTCACTATCCGGATTATCAGGAAGTTGATGCAACACATGGAAAGATCGGTGATGTTGATGTTGTCTGGAACATTACACCAAACGATGACAATGCTTACCAGAACAATCTGGATGCTACCTTATTAAATCAGGCAGATGCTCCAGCAGATGATAAGATTGACTTATTCCTGGTAGAAGCAGATTACGCATTGAAGTATGTAGATACCGATTATACGATGCCAATTAAGGATCTGGGAATTACAGACAGCGATCTGTCAAAACAGTATCAGTACACAAAGGATATCGTTACCGATTCCAAGGGCGTTTTAAAAGGCCTTTCATGGCAGGGCTGCCCAGGTGTTCTTTTCTATAACAGAGATGCAGCCAAAGAAGTTCTCGGAACAGACGATCCAGATAAGGTTCAGGAATATGTAAAGGATTGGGATACATATAACGATACCGCAAAGAAGATGAAGGATGCAGGTTACAAGATGACTGCTTCTGCAAACGATACATACCGTGTATACTCCAACAATGTAACATCTAAGTGGGTAGACGGAAATAAGATCAATATCGATGACAACATTATGAAATGGGTAGACGATTCTAAGGCTCAGGTAGATGCTGGCGAGACAGGTACTTGTGATCTCTGGTCAGATGACTGGTCAAAAGGATTCTATCCACAGGGTAAAGTATTCTGCTACTTTGGACCTGCATGGTTAGTAAACTTCTCTATGGCAGCTGATACAGAAGGATCTATCGGTTACAACGGCGGATGGGGCGCAGCTCAGGGACCGCAGGGCTTCTTCTGGGGTGGTACATGGATCTGTGCAGCTCAGGGAACAGACAATGCAAGCCTTGTAAAAGACATTATGTTAAAGATGACAACCGATGACGATATTATGAAAGATATCGTAGTTGATGATGATGATTTCGTAAACAACAGCACAGTTATGAACGGAATGGCAGATGGATCAATTAAGGTAAAAGACAATAAAGAATACAGCAGCAAGATTCTTGGTGGTCAGAATCCTCTTCCAATGTACTGTGCAGGTGTTGAGACACTTGATTTAAGCAACCTTTCTTCTTACGATCAGGGATGTAACGAGGAATTCCAGAACGCTATGAAGAACTACTTCGAAGGAAAAGCAACAAAGGATGAGGCACTTGATCTCTTCTACAAGGCTGTAACTGAGAAGTACCCAGAGTTAACTTACTAAAAACGATTATTAACAAGCACCACAGGGACCGTGCCTGCCATACAGGAATGGAGGCACGGTCATTTTAACAAAAAATATGTGTAACAAAAACTATATTCATCATAACATACCAGTTGGGAGGTAGGTCTTATGAAAAGTAATAGTGGAGGAAAAGCGGTCAGATATAATAAATGGGGCTACATATTTCTGATTCCATTTATCGTTGTGTTTGTAATATTTCAGCTGGTACCGTTAGTAAACACCATTTATAACAGTTTTTTCGAAAATTACATGTCTGGTCTGACACAGGTTGGACCGAGATTTGTTGGATTAGATAACTATAAGGCTTTGTTCAGCAGTGGAGATATCTGGACATATTTTAAGAACACGATGGTTCTCTGGATCATGTGCTTCATACCACAGATTTTCCTCTCCCTTTTATTAGGTGCATGGTTTTCCGATGTCCGTCTGAAATTAAAAGGGTCCAGATTCTTCAAAACGGTTATTTATCTGCCGAACCTGATTATGGCATCTGCATTTTCCATGTTGTTCTTCACTCTCTTTTCAGATGGAGGACCAATCAACTCTTTACTGATGCAGATCGGATTTATCTCAGAACCTTATAAATTTTTATCACACGCAGGAAGTGCCAGAGGCCTGATCGCCATGATGAACTGCCTGATGTGGTTTGGTAATACGACCATTCTTCTGATGGCCGGAATGATGGGAATTGATACTTCTCTGTTTGAGGCAGCCGAGGTGGATGGAGCTACTTCCACACAGGTATTTTTCAAGATAACACTTCCACTGCTTCGCCCGATTCTGGTGTATGTAATTATCACATCCCTGATTGGTGGTCTGCAGCTGTTCGATGTACCACAGATTTTGACAAACGGAACCGGTGATCCGATGAGATCTACCATGACCTTGATCATGTATCTGAATAAGCATCTGTTCAGTAAGAACTATGGTATGGCAGGAGCACTGTCCGTTGTACTGTTCATTCTTACTACAGTCTTAAGTCTGATCGTATTTAAGGTTACCGGCAATGACAAGAGAAAGGGGTAATTGATATGGCAAAGACAAATAAAAATGACATCCAGAAGGGTGTAGGACTTCATGCACGGCGCGTCATCGCCTATGTAGTATTGATTATTATCTCATTTTTCTGTCTGTTCTGGTTTTACATTATGTTTATCAATGCAACCAGATCAAACGGACAGTTACAATCCGGATTTACCGCGATTCCAAGTACGAACCTGTTAAAAAACTGGAACAATCTGGTGCACGGAACGCTTCCAATCTGGTATGGAATGTTCAACAGTCTGATCATCGCTGCCTGCTCAGCAGTGCTTTGTACATATTTTTCAACCATGACCGCATATGCGATCCATGCGTATGAGTTTAGGATGAAACGGTTTATTTATCCATTTATTCTGATGATCATGATGATTCCGACACAGGTTACTGCACTTGGATTTATCAAGTTAGTGACAAAGATGGGAATGATGGATTCCTTCATTCCACTGATTGTTCCGACAATCGCTTCTCCGGTTGTATTCTTCTACATGAAGCAGTACATGGAGAGTGCACTTCCGTTATCTTTGATTGAGGCAGCACGAATTGATGGTTCCGGAGAGTTCCGTACATTCAACAGTATTGTACTTCCACTGATGAAACCGGCGATCGCCGTACAGGCAATCTTCACTTTCGTCAGCAGCTGGAACAATTACTTCACACCGGCACTGATTCTGCATGATGATAAAAAGAAAACACTTCCAATTCTGATTGCACAGCTTCGTGCAGCAGACTGGTTGAAGTTTGATATGGGCCAGGTATATGTGATGATTACATTCTCGATCCTGCCGGTTATCGTTGTATATCTGATTCTTTCCAAGCATATCGTTCAGGGTATTGCACTGGGAAGTGTCAAGGGATAATGTGAAATATAACGTTAAAAACTGCAGTTGATGCTGTACTACAAAAAGGAGCTGCCTTTTGCGGGGCAACTCCTTTTTTAGTGAAGAATGATTGATATCCGGTGTCGGGACGTCAGATGGACAAATGATAGATCTGCATCCAGGTGTTGATCTGGATAAAGTAAGCAATGAGCTGCGGACCTGCCATCAACTGGCCGAACCATGGTTTGCCGAGTTCCTTTGGTGCGGCAAGGAAAGCTTCTGTTTTGGAACGGTCCAGAAGCGGCAGTACCGGAGAATTCGGATCGTTCAGAATTTCCCGCATGCGCCTGATCAGCATCTGTTCGTAGGCCGGATGGTATGTCTTTGGATACGGGCTTTTTTTGCGCCAGAGCAGTTCCCGTGGCAGCAGATCGGCACAGGCATCCCGCAACAGGGATTTTTCGACTCCATTCCGATATTTCATCTGCCACGGCACATTGAAAACATATTCCATGATCCGGTGATCGGCAAATGGGACACGGGCTTCCAGAGAAGAGTACATGCTGGTGCGGTCCATGCGGTCGAGCAGGGTCTGCATGAACCATTTGATATTCAGATAGCCAATGTCACGACGGCGGGCTTCCTCAGGGGATTCGCCATCCAGATGCGGAACGTGGGAGAGTGTTTCCTCATAGCGTGCATGAGAATATTCTGCCAGATCCAGCGTGCGAAGCACGTCATCGGAAAGAATGGAGGTACGTGCAGCAGGATCGGCAGACCACGGAAAACCATCCCGGTTCATAAGTTCCGGTCGGTAAAACCATGGATAGCCGCCGAAAATTTCATCGGCACATTCTCCGGTGAGTGTTACTTTATTATGTTTGGCGACTTCGGAACAAAAATACAAAAGAGAGGCGTCCACATCGGTCATTCCGGGAAGGTCTTTGGCGGTGACCGCATCGGACAGGGCGGCAAAGAGAGCCTCCTGGCTGCACTCTAAATAGGTGTGGGATGTTTTACAATATTGCAGCATCCGGTTGACGTAAGGAAGATCCCGTTCCGGCTGAAAGGCATTGGACTTAAAATATTTCTCGTTTTCAGAGAAGTCAAAAGAAAACGTGTTTAAAATTTTTCCTTCTTTTTGCATATGGCGGGCGGCTAATGCAGTGACAATCGAAGAATCAATGCCGCCGGAGAGAAAGGTGCATACCGGAACATCGGACACCATCTGTCGTTCTACAGTGTCACGCACGAGAAAAGAAACGGTCTGTACGGTTTGGACATAGGAATCTTTATGTTCCCGGCAGGGCAGATCCCAGTAGAGAATGTCGTGCTGTCCGTCCGGACAGAATATATGATAATGTCCCGGCATAACTTCCTTTACGCCTGTGAATACGCCGTTTCCGGAGGTGCGTGCCGGACCGACCGCCAGAATTTCCTGCAGACTGTTTTTGTCAATGGATGGAGTGACATCCGGATGACAAAATAATGCCTTGGGTTCCGAACCGAAAACAAAGGAGCTTCCGGTCTGGGTATAAAACAAAGGTTTTGTGCCGGCACGGTCACGGTAGAGAAGCAGTTCTCTGGTGGTATCGTCCCAGATCGCAAATGCGAAAATCCCATTTAACTTTTCGACAAAGTCTTTTCCGAAATGCATATAAGCGCACAGAATGATTTCCGTGTCGGATGTTGTGGTAAAGCGATATCCGGCTGCCTGCAGTTCGGGCAGCAGTTCCCGGTGATTATAAATTTCTCCATTGTAAACAATGGAACAGGTTTTCCCGTGGAAAGTACGTGTCATAGGCTGGATACCGCTTTTAAGATCGCGGATGGAAAGGCGTGCATGTGACAGCCCCACATGTGGCTGTAGAACAATCATCGCCTGATCCGGACCGCGGTGCTTTAAAGTTTCGTGCATTTGTACAAGGATCGTTTCCCAGAAGGGTTTTTTGTCATAGTAGTTCAATGAAAAATCGCAAAAGCCTGAAATTCCACACATAATTTGTCTCCTTACCGTTGGGCTGCGGCTCTAAAAGCAGCCATCTTAGTTTTAGTCTATGCAGAAATTTCTATACAAATGCAAAAAAGAGGGGTATGATGAGTACAAAATACAAGAAAAAGAGGAAGAATTATGTTGAAACTGGAACAGGGAAGACCCGCGGATACGTCAGGAAGACTGGAAAAGGAGATCCGTGTGTATGATTTTTTAGATAAACTTGGCGTTATATATGACAGGGTGGATCATGAAGCCCTGATGACGATGGAAGCATGTGAGGAGGCAGACCGCGTGCTGGAAGCTACCATATGCAAGAATCTGTTTTTGTGTACGGCAAATAAAAAAGAATTTTATCTTCTGATGATTGTGGGAGATAAACGTCTCGTGACAAAGGATGTGTCAAAAAAGCTTGGTACAAGCCGGCTTTCTTTTGCCAGTGAATCGTATATGGAAGAGTATCTCGATATCACACCGGGATCGGTCAGCGTGCTGGGGCTTATGAATGATGTGGAAAATCATGTGCAGCTGGTCATTGATGAAGATGTTTTAAAGGGAGAATATGTGGGATGTCATCCGTGTATTAATACGTCCAGCCTGCGTGTGCGCACTGCAGATTTGATGGAAAAAATCATTCCTGCAATGCATCACGAGGCGAAGATCATTCAGATTTAGCCGGCTTCTTTTTGCGCTGGCGCAGTTCCCGGAAAAAAGCAGAAAGCATGGAAGAACAGGTCTCTTCAAGAACACCTCTGGTAATTTCCACCTGATGGTTAAATTGCTGCATTTGCAGAAGATTCAGGACAGATCCTGCACATCCGGCTTTGGGATTCATGGAACCGATGATTACCCGCCGCATACGGGATTGTACAATTGCACCGGCACACATCTGGCATGGCTCCAGCGTAACGTAGAGGTCGCAGTCCTCGAGCCGCCAGTCACCTGTTTTTTTACTTGCTTTGCGGATGGCAGACAGTTCTGCATGGGCAAGCGTATTTTTATCGATGTTGCGCCGGTTATATCCTCTTGCGATGATTTTACCGTTTTGGACAATCACACATCCAATCGGGACTTCATCGATCGCATAGGCTTTTTTCGCCTGTTTTAAGGCTTCTTTCATAAATTTTTCATCATCAGTCATAGACATTCTTCCTTGAAATCGTTATGATAATTATGGGGATAAGTAACCTTTTAATTACAGTATAATACTATACCATAGAAATCATATGGAAGGAAGAAGTATGTTATTTGCATATGAGACAGAACGTCTTCTTTTAAAAATAATAAAGCCGGATCAGGCAGATGCGGTACTGGATTTTTATATGCGGGATAAAGAACTGTTTGAAAAATTTGAGCCGGACCGGATGCCGAATTTTTATACCCGCCAGTTCCAGAGACAGATGCTCCTGTTTGAGTATAACATGGCAGTACAGGGAACACTGTTCCGGTTTTATGTATATGAGAAAGAGCATCCGGAGCGTATCATAGGGACGATATGTGTACATCATATTACACGTGGATTTTCTGAACAGTGTGAGGTTGGATATAAGTTTTCCAGCGCATATCATCATCGCGGATACGCAACGGAATCACTGCGTTTTATTATGGATCTGGTGTTCCGGGATTTAAAACTTCACCGTGCCATGGCATGGGCACTTCCGGATAATACGGCAAGTATCCGGCTGCTTGAACGGGTGGGGTTCGTGTACGAAGGCATCTGCCATGATTATATGATGCTCAATCAAAAGTGGAGGGATCATGCGCAGTTTTGCATGATTAATCCTGATTAAGCGGACACATCCAGTATCCGAAAACTCCGGTCATGTCTTTGGAGTCTGAGGATACTGCGGCTGCTGCCTCAAATTCCGGGAAACCAAAGAGCATTGCCATCATACGTTCCGGCTGCTCATAGATTCCCGGAATTCCAAGAAACTGTTGTTTTTCTCCATTCATTTCCAGCGTTTTCAACATGAGATAGTGATAATTGAAAAAACCGTGCAGAAGAAAACGGTTGTTGCACAGATTCCAGTTGCTTTTTGGAAGCTTTCGGATATCCTGAATTTCTACTTTCTGATAAGAGGCTTGTGGCTGCCGGACTGCTTCTGGTTGAGGGATTGTTTTCGGCTGTTGGATCGTTTCCAGTTGAGGAGTAGTTTCGGGCTGCCGGATGGGGTCCGGTTCTGGCATGGTTTGTGACTGTCGGACGGGTACCGGTTCTGGCATGGCTTGCGGCTGACGGAATCGCTCTGGTTCGGTTGTAGATTGCGTCTGTATGACCGGCTTTGTCTGTGCCTGAGCGGCAGGCGGTACCGCTTCTTTTTTCTGAAAGATTAAAAATTCTCCCCGGAGTGCCTCCGGAACCGGAGCGGAAGAAAGGCATCCGGTCAGAAACCTTCCGTTGCCACAGGCAATGGTCAGGGTCTGTGCCTGATGCACGTCAAAACCACTGTTTCCGATCCGATTATTTTCACAGGTAAAGCTACAGGTTCCCATACCCTGCGTGAGCAATAATTCGGTAACAGGTATAGCCTGCAGACCATTTTCATATACTGTCAGATAGACCGGACATTTTCCCTTGAAACGGTCAAACCCCCGGATCTGAAGTTCCATACGGCAGCTGTTTTCGCGCAGATCGGTGCGGATGAACCCGGTATTTCGTCCGCGGTTTCCCTGTTCATATTCATAAATATAAGTAATAAATCGTCTCAATTGAAGAATTCTCCTGTTTTGTATTTGATGTCTTGTATAGTTTATGAGCCGGGGAAAAAAATATGTCGTTTATTTTGAAAAAAGGATTGACATTTTGGTACTAAAGTATTATTATAATGTCAGTAACAGTTCCTATTATTGTTTTGGACTAATGAAGAAATGAGGGAGAGTATTATGATAAAACGAAGTCGTCAGCGGGAGGCGATCCGGCAGTGCCTGACAGGCCGCTATGATCATCCGACTGCGGAAACGGTTTATATGAGTATCAAAGACGAATTTCCAAATATCAGTCTCGGAACTGTTTACCGGAATCTTTCTCTTTTGTCTGATCTGGGGGAGATTCAAAAAATTACTGTCAGTGGAGGCCCGGACAGATTTGACGGAAACCCGGCACCGCATTACCACTTTTCTTGCAGAGAGTGTGGATGTGTGATGGATCTGGACATGCCTTCCCAGGAACAGTTAAATCAGATTGCAGCGGAGCAGTTTGATGGAACAATTGAAAACCATTCCATTTTGTTTTCCGGATTATGCCCGGACTGCAAAAAGAAAAACACCCATTAATTAAATTTTTAATAAGGAGGACATTTAAAATGGCAAAGTTTGTATGTACCGTATGTGGTTATGTTTATGAAGGTGAGGCTGCACCGGCAGAGTGCCCGATCTGCCATGCACCGGCAGAGAAGTTCGTAAAGCAGGAGGGTGAAATGACCTGGGCTTCCGAACATGTAGTTGGTGTTGCAAAAGGCGTGAGTGAAGACATTCTTGCAGATCTTCGCGCAAATTTCGAGGGAGAGTGCTCTGAAGTTGGTATGTATCTGGCTATGGCAAGAGTTGCCCACCGTGAGGGATATCCGGAGATCGGAATGTATTATGAAAAAGCTGCTTATGAAGAGGCAGAGCACGCTGCAAAATTTGCAGAGCTTCTTGGTGAAGTAGTAACAGATTCTACAAAGAAGAACCTGGAAATGAGAGTAGAAGCTGAGAATGGAGCAACTGCAGGAAAGACAGATCTTGCAAAGAGAGCAAAGGCAGCAAACCTTGACGCAATCCATGATACCGTTCATGAGATGGCTAGAGACGAGGCTAGACATGGCAAGGCATTTGCCGGATTGTTAAAGAGATATTTTGGTTAATCTTTAAAACGCATAAAATAAGGATTTCAGAGGATAGATGGTTGTTTAACTGTCTATCCTTTTTTGCTGCAGCAAATCATCTGTTTTCCATGCCCGTTCGGATGGAAAACTATTGACAGCAAAAGTCGCATGATTATAGAATATAGAAAAGTGTTACTGAAAACAGTGACAAAAAAGAGCAAGGTGGGAGGTTACAATTGTGAAGAGATATATAAAGAGATGGATCAGTTTTATACTGTTCATGTGCGTTTTTGTCTGGTATCCCTCAGAGGGAGTGGTTATGGCGGCAGACAGCGGTCAGAAAAACATAGACATCGTTGGTACCGCGTCGATGAATACATATGATGTGGCACTCCGTGTTGGAAAAACAAAGCAGCTTGTGTGTAATGGAACGACCGGAAAGATGGTGTGGAAGTCATCCAATCCGAAGGTCGCAACAGTAGATAAAAAAGGTCTGGTAAAAGCAATCAAACCGGGAAAAGCAATGATTTCGGTTTCCGGTGGAAATCTGATCGGCTCTATGACCTGCAAGGTCGGCGTGAGTAAAAAAATTACCACAAAACAGGCCAGACGTAAGATTATGGCTATGAAAAAGACTTACAAAGAGGGTCTGTCCTGGACAAACGAAAACCGGCAGTATTTCTGGGAAGCCACGAACTGTCAGTGTTATGGATGTATTGCCCTGTGTGGAGAAATCAGTGATAAAGTGTTTGGCAAATATGCACCGGTGACAAAACACAGCAATTTCAGCAGGATCAAGGCAGGCGATCATATCCGCATCGGAAACGAACATTCCGTTATGGTTCTCCAGAAGAACGGAAATACGCTTACGGTCGTGGAAGGAAACTATAATGCCACCGTTCACTGGGGAAGAAAAATAACAAAAAAGGAGTTACAGGAAAGTGGTTTCTATGTGGAAACAAGATATTGACAGAATGCTTTTCTGTATTTGGAAGGGGATACTCCAAACAGTTTTTTAAATGCCTTGCTCAGATGAAATTCGTCATAAAATCCATAGTTCAGTGCGACTTCCCGCAAGGTGGTTTCCGGCTGGGTAAGAAGAAACTGACGAACCATTTCCAGTTTGGATTCCATCTGGAAGGCGGAAAAAGTTTTTCCGCAGGCCTGATGGAACCGATTGTTTAATGTACGTTCACAAATAAAATAGCGGGAAGCAATTTCATGTGCAGAGAAAAAGGTTTGTGGAGTTGCGTGAATGAGCCGGATGATTTCTTCGACAACGGGATCGGAGATCATCCGGTTTGTTGTATCGGCACATAATTCAGAAATTTCACATAACAGCAGGGAAAACAGCAGAAAAAGGCGGTTTTCCCGTTCTGGTGTCTGGGACCAGGTGAGAGAAATCATTTCCTGCATAAGCTGGCGGATGCGCATATCGGACTGACAGTGCAACAGAGACGGAAAGGAACAAAGGGATGGGGAAAAAGAGGCAGAAGGGAGAGATTCTGCCGGAGTAGGCTGAACATGCAGATACATATGACGGTTTCCGGGATTACAGAGTTTTTGACCATAATGGTGCCTTCCGGCGGGAAGAATTAAAAGATCATCGGTCTGCATCGGATAAGTTTCGTGATCTTCACAGATTTCCCAGCTGCCATCAAGCATATATAAGAAATCATGTTCTTTCATAATGCGGTCGGGATGAATCATTCCGTTGACAGAAGTTACATAATTACCGCTGCTTATGGTGTGCATTCCCATTTTTTCTAATAATACCATATCGAAATCCTTTCCATTTTATACATGCTGCTTTCCGGTTTGACAATGGATTTTTTGCCATAAAATATATACTATAAGTATATAACAAAGAAGATAAATTGGATAGTGAGTTCTTGATTATACATTAGGAGGAATGCATATGGAAAAAGAAAAATTTTCATATCCTGTTTCATTGCGCAGGATGCAGATTACAGATAAATTCTGGAAAAATGAGATGGAACTGGTGCGTACGGAGGTGATCCCTTATCAGTGGAATGCGTTGAATGATAAAGTAGAAGGCGCAGCACCAAGTTATTGTATGCATAATTTTAAAGTGGCGGCAGAAATGAACCGGCAAAAGAGAAAACAGGGAGCTGCGTATCAAGAACCTTCGTATACATACCGTGGATTTGAGATGTTACCGGAAGATCCAGAAAATCTCAAGGATGAGTTTTATGGATATGTATTTCAGGATACGGATTTTTCCAAGTGGGTGGAAGCGGTCGGATATTCGCTGACACAGCATCCCGATCCGGATCTGGAAAAGGTTGCAGATGCTGCAATTGATATTGTGTGTGCGGCACAGCAGGAAGACGGATATCTGGACACGTATTATATTATCAATGGAAAAGATGGTATTTTTACCAACTTACGTGACCATCATGAATTGTACTGTATGGGGCATCTGATCGAAGGTGCTGTGTCATATTATGAGGCAACGGGAAAAGATAAACTGCTTCATGCGGCGGAACGATTCGCGGATTATGCTACAGATTATTTCGGACCGGAGGAAGGAAAATGCAAGGGATATCCGGGACATGAAATTGCAGAAATGGCACTCGTCCGTCTTTATGAAGTTACAGGAGAACAAAAGTATCTGGATTTAAGCCGCTTTTTTATTGATGAAAGAGGCACAAAACCATATTACTTTGATAAAGAACATCCGGAAACCGTAAAGAAAGGGCATGAGAATGAATTGCGGTATAGCTATCATCAGGCACATCTGCCGGTACGGCAGCAGGATGAGGCGTTTGGTCACGCAGTCCGTGCCGTGTACCTGTATTCCGGTATGGCAGATATTGCACGTATTACAAAGGACGAAGAACTGTATCAGGCATGTGTACGTCTGTGGAATAATGTGACGAAAAAGAAAATGTATATTACAGGGGGCATCGGTGCAACACATTTGGGAGAAGCCTTTTCTTTTCCGTATGATCTTCCGAATGATACGGCATACGCAGAGACCTGTGCATCGATCGGACTGATGTTCTGGGCGCGGCGTATGCTGGAAATTGTTCCGGATGCAAAATATGCAGATATTATGGAGCGGGCATTGTATAATGGCGTATTAAGCGGAATGGCTTTGGACGGAAAAAGCTTTTTCTATGTGAATCCGTTGGAGGTGCTGCCGGAGGCGTGCCACAAAGATGAACGGAAATTTCATGTCAAACCGGTACGGCAGAAATGGTTCGGATGTGCATGCTGCCCGCCAAATCTTGCGCGCCTGATCAGTTCCATTGGATCTTATGCATTTACAGAAAATGAGGATACGCTGTTTGTGCATTTGTATATGGGAAGCAATGTGGAAAAAACGGTGAATGGGAAAACGGTAAACGTGCAGATGGAATCAGATATGCCATGGGAAGGAAACATAAAGATCCGTGTGCAGGCTGAAAATGCAAAAATGACGCTGGCACTCCGGATACCGGGATGGTGTAAAAATTATAAAATTTCCGGAATAGAGGATGCCGAACAGGAAGAAAAAGATGGATACCTGTATTTGAAAAAAGTGTGGAACAGGGAAGAAACCTTCTGTATTGATTTTCCAATGGAGGTACAGATGTTTGCAGCATCGGAGCGTGTCCGCGAGGATATTGGCAAGGCAGCGATTATGCGCGGCCCTGTGGTTTACTGCCTTGAAGAGAAAGACAATGGAAAGAACCTGCATGAACTGCTGGTCGATACAGATATGCATGCATCGGTGTCGGAGGGAAAAATCTGCGATACCGTAGTAAAAATGGTAGAAACAGACGGGTGGCGGCTGACAGAGAGTGGGGATGCAGAGGAGACTCTCTATCACATGTATCAAAAGCCGCAGAAGCAAAAGGTACGTTTGCATTATATTCCGTATTACACATGGGCAAACCGCGGAGAAAACGAAATGCAGGTATGGACACGCGTGCAGAACCCTTAAGGGTTCTGCAGCTGATTGCGGTATTGCGTTGGCGTGACATGGTAATAGGTCCGGAATGCTTTGCTGAAATAGTGGTTATCGGCATAGCCTAAACGTTCCGCAATATCCATGATTTTTATATCAGGCTGCCCTAAGAGCTCTTTGGCACGTTCCATAGTCTATGATTATTTTTCTCTGCCGGTATTTGTGCGTGAAAATACGGTACTTGCCATGGGCGAAAATGATCAGCTGCCGGATTATGAATATGCAGAGAATGTAGTACAGCATCTGTTTGAAATCAAGGATGGTGCCAAGATTACGACGGAAGTAACCGATGTGTCTGGAAAAACCGTACTTACTGCAAATACAAAGAGAGAGGGCAATACGGTTTCTGTAACCGTGGACCATCCGCAATACCATCCGTCGGTTATGGTGCATGGTATGACGGGGGTTGCAATTCAGACAGAGCTTGAAGTAAATTATACAGACAAAGGAGTTATTTAATTATATGGAACATGCATATTGGAAGCAGATGATAGAAATAGAAGAAAATGGGATTTTTCTGGTTTTTGGAATTACACGGAATGATCAGATCAAATTTTTACACTTTTCTTCCGTTCCACAGGCAGAGGATATGTCCGTACAGGAATGCAGGCAGGAGGATGAATGCCGGATGATGGATGAAGGATTTCCTCTGGTGCAGCTGGAACTGGCTGGCTATGATCGGCCATATGAGCGGCATGGAAATAAATATGTGGTGACTTCTCCCGGATGTTATCTGAAATATGAAAATATGCAGGATACAAAGAATGAATCCGGGAGAATGCTTCAGATCCGGCAGAAAGATCCTCTTACCGGAGTCTGTGTACAGACCGACATACAGTTTTATGACGGAGTGCCGGTGGCAAGATTTGTCAACCATGTAACGAATGAGGGAGAGGAGGAACAGGTACTGACGTACCTGTCCTCCTTTACCTGCTCTGGAATTAAGAGAGATGGAAACTTTTTGTATATTCCGCATAATGGGTGGCAGAAAGAGCTGAACTGGCGCAGATATTCGTTTGAAGAGCTTGGATTTCCGGTGACACAGACGAAAAGTATCCGGAGAAGTTCCAAAACAATAGAAGTTTACAATACCGGGAACTGGTCCACAAAAGAGTATCTGCCGATGGGGTTTCTGAGCCATCCGCAGAGTGGCGCGGGGCTGATCTGGCAGATTGAAAACAATGGTTCCTGGCATTATGAGATCGCAGACCAGAATGATCATTATGTTTTGAATGTCAGCGGGCCAAACGAGATACAGTCACATTTCAGTAAGGTGCTGCGCCCGGGAGAGACATTTGAAAGTGTGCCGGCAGCAGTGGGTGCAGTGCGGGCAGATATATCAGATGCATTTTCTGCAATAACGGAATACCGGCGAAGAATCCGCAGAAAAAACCGTGACAATGATACACTCCCGGTAATTTTTAATGATTATATGAATTGTCTGTGGGCAGATCCAACGACGGAAAAAGAATTACCGCTGATTGATGCTGCAGCAAAGGCCGGATGTGAATATTTTGTTATTGATGCCGGATGGTACGCAAAGGGAATCTGGTGGGACAGCGTAGGAGAATGGAAAGAAAGCCGCGAGCGTTTCCCAAAGGGAATCCGGCAGGTGACCGATTATATCCGGAGCAAAGGGATGATACCGGGAATCTGGCTGGAACTGGAAGTAATTGGAATCCACAGTCCGAAACTTGCAGAATTAAGTGATGACTGCTTTTTCAAACGGCATGGCAGACGGATATATGACAGAAGCCGCTATCAGCTGGATTTCCGGAATCCGGAGGTGATCGCCCATGCCAATGAAGTGATCGACCGTGTTGTGAATGAATATGGCGTCGGTTATATTAAGATGGATTATAACATTGAGCCGGGGATCGGAACGGAATTGGATGCAGACAGTTTTGGAGAAGGACTGCTTGCACATGAGAGAGCATATCTGGCCTGGCTGGATACGGTATTTGAAAAATACCCGGATCTTGTGATCGAAAATTGTTCCAGTGGAGGCCTGCGCATGGACTATGCCTTGTTGTCCCGGTTAAGTATCCAGTCTACCAGTGATCAGGAAGAATATGATATGTATGCACAGATTTCTGCAAATGCAGCTACCGGTGTCGCACCGGAGCAGGCAGCAGTGTGGTCCTATCCGTTAGAGCAGGGAGACCGCGAGGAAACCATCTTTAATATGGTAAATGCGATGCTGCTTCGCATTCACCAGAGCGGACATCTGGCACAGCTTTCACAGGAACGGTTCCAGCTTGTAAAAGAGGGGATTGACTGTTATAAACAGATCCGCAAAGACATCAAAAACGGGCATCCGTACTGGCCGCTTGGACTTGCAAAAGCAGAGGATTCATGGATGGCATACGGAATGGAAGCACCCGCACAGGAAGGTGCGAAAACCAGAACATTTTATCTGTCTGTCTGGAGAAGAGGCGGGGAGCAGAAAGCATGCACATTTCTCCCGGTACCTGCATATAACACACCGGACTGGAACGGGGCGGATATGACAGTAAAACAGATTTATCCGGTGGAAGAGGCACAGCATGTGCGCATCAATCAGGATCATACAATCACGGTGGAATATGAGCAGCCGGTCATGGCGCGTGTTTTTGAAGTTACTATTTGACTTTTTTCTTTGAAACCAATATATTGACAGAGTAAGTATGATTAGAATCATAACAGACTGAGTGAGGAAGAAATGTACAGAGCAGGAATTGATCTTGGTGGAACCAATATAAAAGCAGGGATTATTGACGAACAACAGCATATAATTGCAGAAGCATCTGTGCCGACGAATGTAGAGAGACCGTATCAGGACATCATAAGGGATATGGCAGAACTGGTAAAAACGCTTTTGAAGCAGAAAGGTATCGGGGAAACACAGCTGAAGAGTATAGGAATCGGAAGCCCGGGAACGATTGATGCAGTACATGGAGTTGTGTTGTATTCCAATAATTTCGGGTGGGAAAATGTTCCGCTCACAGAGCAGTTAAAGAAGTACTTTTCCTGTCCGATTGCAGTTTCCAATGATGCAAACTGTGCGGCTTTGGGTGAAGTAAAAGCCGGTGCGGCGCAGAATACAAAAAATGCGATTCTGCTGACTCTTGGAACCGGTGTGGGCGGTGGAATTATTCTCGATGGAAAGGTGTTTGAGGGCGCACATGCAGGAGGTGCCGAACTCGGACACACAAGTCTGATATGTGGCGGTGAGCCGTGCACATGCGGACGGAAAGGCTGCGTGGAGGCATATGTATCGGCGACAGCGCTGATCCGCGATGCAAAAAGAGCCGCGCAGCAGTACCCGGAATCCAGCCTGAATGCGATGTGTGAGGGAGACCTTTCGCATATGAATGGAAAAATTCCGTTTGATGCCGCACAGGATGGGGATACAGCAGCAGAAAAAGTAGTAAATGATTATATTTGCTATCTTGGAGAAACCATTACAAATTTTGTCAATATTTTCCGGCCGGATATTGTTTTGTTATCGGGAGGCATCTGCAATCAGGGGAAAAAACTGACAGAGCCTCTTGAAACATACATTCAGGATAAATGCTTTGGCGGCAGCAAGGCGTTTATTCCGAAAGTTGCATGTGCGGTTCTTGGAAATAAGGCGGGAATCATCGGTGCGGCAAATCTGATAAGCGGTAAGGAACGATAAGGAGAATGAGTCATTATGGAAGAAATTTTTGAACAGTTTAAAGATAAGGATGCATTTGATGCCTACTGGAAAGAACATTATGTTCCGCTTACTTATGAGGATGTAAGGGAAGCATACGAGGATTTTGTAAAATCTGCGGATAAGCATATTTTTCTGTCGGATTATGAGGAATCCGGTAATGTCAGCCGGGAGGATTTTATGGACAATCTTTCACAGGCGGCGCAGTTCGCGTTTCAGGATGGATTGACGGAAGCGTTTTATGAGAAGAATCCGCAGGTTTATGAGAATGCATTTGCATTATTTGAGGCGGCACAGATGGAAGGCGGGGATGCGAATATTGCGGCAGCTTTTCATGAAGAGTATCAGCGTTTGTACCATGATTTTTTGTTGGAACTGTTTGATGCACAATATGCGGAATAGACCGGGGAAATATAGGAAATAAAAGAAGGAGGCGCATAATGCGGCCTCCTTTTAAAATTTCATAAATGTGCAGGTTGTATTCTTAAAAACAGAATAAAGGAGCACTTGTTATGAGAATTGCGCTATGCGAAAAACAAGTGCGTAGGTCATATTCTGGAAAAGAAGAATATGACATAAACCGAGTATCCCGCTTCGAATCAGAAACAATAGACGTTACCTTTGCAGTTAACTCCCCCCAGGCACCCTCACGTCACATGAGAGCTTTCGCTTAGGGCTGCTGTATTCCTACCCTGACCCGGTTCACGAATTCCCATTGCGCAAGACCCAGACGTCAACGCCACTTGCGAAGGGCAGCTCCACCGCCCTGACCCTCTGCGGGATATCACCCCAACTATAGCGGATTGTTGGTACAAGGTACCGCTACCACCCCGGCTACTCGGAGATTTAAGTATAATTCATATCAGAGGCTCTTGTCAAGCAAAACTGCCCGCATCTGTAAATTTAAAAAAAAGCTAAAGTATCTGCCAAACGAACCGATAAACAATGTATAGAGATGCAAGAACAGATGCATTTCGGAAGCTTATTTCAAGGAAGAAAGGAGATGCTGAGCATGCGTATAGATGCATATAACCAGGTAGCACAGTTATACGGTATACAAAAGAATTTAAAGACACAGAAGGCGCAGAATGCAGCAGGTCCGAGAGATCAGGTGTCCATTTCACAGGCCGGACGTGATTATCAGGTCGCAAAAAGTGCAGTATCAGAAGCTTCGGATATCAGGGAAGATAAGGTAAGCCAGCTCAAATCAATGATTGATGCGGGAACATATTCCGTTGAGCCTGGCGATTTTGCCAGCAAATTACTTGAAAAGTATAATGCCTGATGCAAAAGGCAGACGAGAGAGGTTTTTGAAGTGGCTAGTTTAGTAGAAGAGCTTGTAACAGTACTGGAAGAAGAAGAAAAGATTTACCAGACATTGATTTCTTATGGAGAAAAAAAGACAGACATCCTGATTCGGGCAGATGTTCCGGAACTGGAAAAACTGACATGTCTGGAACAGCTCGCAAGTGATGATCTGGTGACACACAGCAACCAGCAGGTACAGCTCTTAAAGGATATTGCCAATGTACTCGGACGTACAGAAGAAAAGATGACAGTTACCAGACTGATCACTTTGCTGGAGTCGCAGCCGGATGTACAGAAAAAACTGACCGAAGCGAGAGACCGTCTGCTTGCGGCAGCAGACCGGATGAATCATCTGAATGATCAGAACGTGGCTCTGATTAAACAGGCCATAGAGTTAAACGAATTCGACCTTACGTTGTTCAAGAGTTTGCGGCAGGCCCCTGAGACCGCCAATTATGACAAAACTGCCTGCAATACAGGAAGCTTGCTGGGCAGCAGCGGATTTGACGCAATGAGTTAAGGAGGAACAAAAGAATGGGAAACGGATTCGGAAGCTTATATATTGGGGCATCTGGACTTCAGAATGCCCAGTATGCACTGAATACAACGGCAAACAACCTTGCAAATGTGAATACAACAGGATATGTCCGTCAGCAGGTTCGTTTTGCAGATAAAACTTATAATAAATTAAAGGACCCGAATAAAAATGTGAACATGCAGCAGTATGGGCTGGGTGTATCCATTGGGGATGTGGTTCATGCAAGGGATATTTTCTTAGACAAATCTTATCGGCAGGAGAATGGACGCAAGGGATTTTATACTTCTTTTTATGAAATCACGGATTATGTGCAGGATCTGTTTCAGGAATTAAACGGAGAACAGTTCAAACAGAGTGTCAGTGATCTGCATCAGGCATTTCAGGAACTGGAGCCTAATATGGATAATTCCACACAACAGAATCTGGTACTTGAAAAAGCGGATCTTCTGCTGAGCCGTACGAAGTCATTGTATGATGACATGAAATCGTACCAATCCAATATCAATGAACAAATTAAAGATGATGTTGACCGTGTAAACAAGATCGGAAACCGTATCTATGAACTGAACCTACAGATTCAGAAAGTAGAAGCTGGCGGACAGGAAACTGCAATGACCCTGCGAGATGAGCGTGACAATCTGCTGGATGAGCTGGGCGGATACGGAAGTGTCTCCATTAAGGAAGATGCGACGGGATTTACGTATGTAGATTTTGAAAGCACACCGTTTATCGATGACAATAAGTGCTATAACATCGGACTGCAGGAAGACAAAGAAACCGGATTTTACACACCGTACTGGACGCAGCTTTCTGATGTGGACAAGCAGCAGTATGTCCGCGTATTTAAAAAGAACGAAGTGATTTCCACGGATTTAAATACCGATGTGGGAAGTATTAAAGCCAAACTTCTTGCCCGTGGGGACGGATACGGAACGTATCAGGATCTGGAAAGCGAAGAGGCGTATGACCGTATTTCCGGTTGTACCATGATGGAGACAGAAGCACAGGTTTCTGCACTGCTTCACAATATTGTGACAAAAATCAACGATGCATACTGTCCGAATAAGACAGTAGATACGGATGTCACCTATACCGATGCCGATGGGAATCAGGTATCATTAAAGGGAAAGAAAGTTCTGGATGCCGCAAACTGTGCGGTCGGGGAAGACGGGCAGCTGCCACCGAGGGAATTGTTTACCCGTGTGGGAATGGATCGTTATACCAAGGTGACAGGAGATGATGGGAATACCTACTATGTATACAACGAAGAGGACGAAAATGATCCCACGACGCTGTATTCCCTGAACAATATCAGCATCAATAAAGAGTTGCGCAAGCAGATCACACTGATGCCGTACAAGAATCAGAACGGTACGGATTATCCATTGGGTGAAAAACTGATGAGCCTTTGGAACGACAAGGAAATGACACTGAATCCGTACGACAAAAAGCCGTGTACGTTTGAAGGCTATTATAACAAGCTGATCGGGCAGATCGGAAATGATGGAAGCACTTTCCAGTCGGCAAGTGAGACACTGACGGGGGCACTGTCTTCCATCGACAACCAGAGACAGCAGACGATGGGCGTTTCCTCCGATGAGGAACTGACACACATGATCAAATTCCAGTCTGCATATAATGCGTCCAGCCGTTTTATGACGGTAATCAGTCAGATGACAGAACTGATCGTGACAGGATTGAAATAGAGATAAGGAGGCGTAGTTATGCCATCACAGTTTTTTGGATTGAATATCGGGGCAAGTGCGTTGTCGGCATTTCAGACCTCAGTGAATACAGCGGCAAACAACGTTGCAAATGTGCAGACCAAAGGATATACCAGACAGACGGCAAATCTGGCAGCAACCGATCCGATCCGTGTATATACCAGATACGGCAGTGTCGGAACCGGTGTGGAAGTGACTTCCGTGACACAGGAGCGAAATCTCTATTATGATGAAAAATACTGGCAGAGTAATTCAAGCCGGGGATTTTTCGAACAGAAACTGTATTATGTGGATCAGGTTCAGACAATCTTCCGGGATGATGAGCAATCGCAGAAAGGCTTTTCCAGTATTTTTTCCCAGATGTTTAAGGATCTGGATACCTTAAAGACACAGGGAGAAGTGAAAGCCGTCCGCAATCAGTTTATTCATCAGGCACAGAGCCTTTGCACTTATTTTAATGCTTTGTCCAAGAGCCTGACGGAGATTCAGGAAGATACCAATGAAGAGATCAAGGCTTCTGTGGATAATATTAATTCCATTGCAGAGAAAATTTCGGTGCTCAACAAGCAGATTAACAACATTGAAGTGCGTGGTGGGCATGCAAATGAGCTGCGCGACCAACGCGCGAATCTGATTGATGAGCTTTCAGGGATTGCAGATGTAGAGACGAAAGAATTCGAGGTGACAAACTCCAACGGACAAAACTTAGGAGGAACCAATTACCGCGTATATATCAACGGACAGACACTTGTAGACGGAAACGATTACCGGACATTAAAATGCACCTCTTCAAAGTATCTGAACAATCAGATGGATGCCGAGGGCATGTATGCCATTACCTGGGAAGATACCGGAATGGAATTTAATGCCAAAGGTGCCAGTGCCAACGGAAGCCTCAAGGCATTGTTTATGATCCGTGACGGAAATAACAATGAAAATATGAAGGGAACGGTCTCGGATGCAGATCTGTCTTCTATTACGATAAAGATTCCGGATACAAAAGTGAATGAACTTTCACTGGCGAATAAAGGCCGGATTATGGTAAATAATAAGTTTTATTACTATGATGGATGGACTGCAAAAGTCGGTGAAAACGGGGTAAACAGTGTAACATTTAAGCTTGCCCCGGAATCCCAGATGGCAGATCAGGCAGAAGCTGACCGTGTCAAGGGAGACGGGCAGAGCAATTATCTGACAACCGGTTCTTCCATGGATGCAATGGGAATTCCATATTATCAGAATCAGATCAATGAGTTCCTGCGTAATTTTACCCAGGCATTCAATGATATTGAAAAACAGGGTGTTACATTAGATGGCGATAAAATGGGAGCCTTTTTTGTGGGAACTTCCCCAACCGGAAACACGTTTGATGCAGATTCGTGGGATGCGAAAGTACAGGCGGCAAAGAAAGACGGATGGACAAAGGATATTGAACTGTCATCCGACGGGGACAGCTATTATCAGTTTACAGCGACAACCCTTGCAGTAAACAGCAAATCATTAAAGGATCCCAACTACTTTGCAACGTCAACCCAGATTACACAGGGGGAGGCGAAATACGATACCGTTGAGGATCTTTTGAAGCTGCAGAAGGATGTGCGGATGTTCCGCGGGGATTCTGCGGAGACGTTTCTCGAAACACTGATTTCAGATGTGACGGTTGACGTGAACAAGACAACAACAAGTTCCAATAATTATTCGAACCTGTCTACCGCGATCGCGACACAGCGTACCTCGGTATCCGGTGTGGATGAAGACGAGGAAGCGATGAACCTGATCAAATTCCAGAATGCATACAATCTGGCATCTAAGGTGATTTCCGTGATGTCTGAGATGTATGACAAACTGATCAATGAGACCGGGGTGGTATGATGCCTGCGGACGAAACCGTGTGAGCTGACAGCATAAAACTTAGGAGGGAGATCCTATGAGAGTTACCAATAATATGATCACAAGCAACACAAAGAGCAATATCAATGCAAATAAGGTGCTTGTGGATAAATATAATACCCAGATGACAACGCAGAAGAAGATCAATAAACCGTCGGATGATCCGGTCATTGCGATTCGTTCCCTGCGTATGCAGACCAGTTTGTCCCATATTGACCAGTATCTGAACAATAACATTTCGGATGCCAATTCCTGGCTGAATGTGACGGATACGGCGCTGGAAAATATGAAAACAATCCTGACGGATGTCCGCTCTTTATGCGTCAAAGGGGCAACGGATACCTTAAAAGAAGATGACCGCAGAACGATTCTGAATCAGCTGAAATCTTTAAGTGATCAGATTTATGCAGAAGGAAATGCAGATTTTTCCGGCAGAACGGTATTTACCGGATATCGTACGACCGAGCAGCTGACATTTAAGACAGATGAAGAGACAACATCCTACACGATTGATCAGAAATTATCCTATAAAGATATTTCCGAGGCACGCTACACATACGGAAACGTAGATGTACCAACGGATGCGGCAAAAAGCTTTGATGAAACGATTTCCATCGGGGAAAATACCTACGACCGGCTGCGCCTGGCGTATGGAAAGATTAACGGAAAAGATAATTCGGATGGAACGGGAGCAATTGATCCGATTTCCAGTATGAGTTATACGACAGCCGCAGGAAATAAGGTGGAATTAAATCTTGCACCGGGACAGACTAGCGGACAATTTGTAGATGAGAATGGGGCAGCAACCGGCAGTACGTTTACCATGTACGAATCCAAAGAGGAGTGGCTTAAGGCGAACAATGGAGAAGCCAAAGTCGGAGACAAGGACATGGTATTTATCAAAGATACCGGTGAAATGATTCTCGGAAAAGATTTGTCCAATACATTAAAGAGGGAAGAGGCAGATCTTAGCATTACGTACACCAAAACCGGATTTGATGCAGGAGAGGTTCGTCCGGAATATTACTATGACTGTAAGATGAAGACTCCGGATATGCAGGAAGCGGTACAGTATACCAAGGAAGACCAGCCGATCAATTTCGAAATTTCCAGTGGAATCATGCTCGCGGCAAATACACAGGCAAGCGATGTTTTAAGCACTGACATTGGACGGGACATGACAGAGATGATGACGCTTGTTTCTGCTTCCACACAGGCACATGACAAAGTTTCACAAATTGAAAAGATGATGTCTATGGATAAGTATTCGGATGAAGAGAGCCAGAAGAAACTTCAGACCTATCTGGATGCTGCCAATAAAGAAGCTACCTATGCAGACGATAATCTGTCAAAAACCTACCAGCAGTTTATCTCAAATTTTGACGGATACCTGAATAAAGTAAATGTGGCACATACCAATGTGGGTGGATTGCAGCAGCGCGTGGAGCTGACAAAGACCCGTGTGGAAAACCAGAAAGAGACGGTAGAAGAATTGAAGTCTAACAATGATAACCGTGACATTTCGGATATTATCATTGATTACTATGCTGCTTACAATGCATATACGTCCAGTCTGACGGCTGCATCGAAAGTTGGAAGCCAGACATTACTGAACTATTTATAAAAACGCGGAGCGAAGGAGAAAGACCATGAAGGCTGATTCACGTATTTTTGGAAAAATTGAAATAGAGGATGATAAAATCATCACGTTAGAGAAAGGTATGATCGGTTTTCCGGATCTCAATCATTTTGCACTGATTTATGATGAAGAGAAAGAAAAAAAATACAATTCCATTATGTGGCTGCAGTCGATGGATGATCCAGACATTGCATTTCCGGTTATGATGCCGCATATTGTCAAGGAAGATTACAACCCGAATGTAAGTGAGGAAATGATTGCACCACTCGGAAAGCTGACACCGGAAAACACATATATTCTTGTGACGGTAACGGTCCCGAAAAATATAGAAGATTTTTCCGTAAACCTGAAAGCACCGGTTGTGATCAATATGGATAACCGCAAAGGGGTACAGATGATAGTGGAGGATGATTATCCGGTAAAATACAAAGTATATGATGTGCTTAAGGCAAAGAAAGAAAAGGCGGGTGAATAAGATATGCTGGCATTGACAAGAAAAAAGGGGGAGGCCCTTGTAATCAACAACAATATCGAGATCACCGTACTTGAAATCCGGGGAGACCAGATCAAACTTGGAATTACGGCACCGAAAGATGTTCCGGTATACCGTAAGGAAGTGTATCTGCAGATTCAGAAAGAAAACCAGGAGGCAATCAGCCTCGATGGTATCGAAGCATTAAAAGGAATTCTTGGATAAAGCGGAAAAACAATCGGAGGGTGTTAAGTTTTTACTGACACGCTCCGATAATTATTTATAGAATGACAGTAATAGATTGGCTATGCAGCCGGCATAACCGGCGGCGGATGATGGAGACAGGAGGTAATCATCATGGCAATGGAGGCTATTAAAGGTGCAGGAATGACGTATCAGGGAAGCGTGTCATCTGCAGAAAGCCAGCCCAAAACAGATTCTGCGGTAAAAGCTGCAGAGACCGATGCACCTGAAAAGGGCATCGTATCGGAGAATATAAAGCAGGCTGGTGAGGAGAACGTAAACACTTCCCAGGGAGCAGATCAGCGGAATACAAATGCGCAGATCAAAAAAGCCGTGGATGAAGTGAATAAAAAGGCGGTCAACTCGGAAGCAATATTCGGCATTCATGAGGCAACCAATCGTGTGACCATAAAAATTATTGATAAAGATACCAAAAAAGTACTCAAAGAGATCCCACCGGAGAAAACACTGGATATGATTGCAAAAGTGTGGGAACTTGCAGGCCTTATGGTGGATGAAAAAAGATAAAAAAGGGGAGGGAAAATTATGCCAATCAGAATGACAGGTATGGTGTCCGGACTGGATACCGATTCTATCGTAAAAGAACTCGTTTCTGCATACAGTACCAAAAAGGAAAAATACGAAAAAGAGCAGACAAAACTTGGCTGGAAGCAGGAGATCTGGAAAAGTCTGAATAAAGAAGTAAACAGTTTTTATAAGAGTGTTGGTAATCTGCGGTTTGACAGCGGATACAATACCAAAAAGACAACATCGTCCGACAGCACGAAGGCAACCGTCAGTGCGAGCGGAAATGCGACTGTCGGAACACAGAAACTGCATGTGCTTTCTACTGCACAGTCCGGTTATCTGACGGGGGCTGAGATTAAGACAGCAGCCAACGAGAAAGTTACTACGTCTACAAAGCTTTCGGATCTGGGTGTTACAGCAGATGAAATTACCTTTAATGTGGGACCGGCAAATAATTCTGCATCCGGAACCACAAAACAGATCAAAGTAGGAAAAGACAGCACAATCAGTGACGTTGTAAACCAGCTGAAGGATGCGGGACTGAATGCAAATTTTGATGCCGGAAACAGACGCTTTTATCTGAGTTCTTCAGATTCAGGATATGCAACGGATTTTAATATTACTGCGGACAGCAGCGATACAAATTCTACAACATTATTAAACGCACTGGGTCTGGGCAAGACGGCAAAGAAGATTGACGGAAGCGATGCGGTTATTGTTTTAAATGGCGTAAAATATACCAGTACAACGAATAATTTTTCTATCAATGGATTATCCATTTCCGTCAATGGAGTGACAGACAAAGTCGATGATCTTGAAAAGGTCGATGTCGATGCCTTAGATGACAGCAAGGCAGTTTCTATTTCCACAACGACCGATACACAGGGAATTTATGACAAGATTAAAGACTTCCTGACCAGTTACAACAACATCATCAACAAGATGACGAAACTGTATAACGCAGATTCTGCAAAGAATTACGAGCCATTGACAGATGATGAGAAGTCGCAGATGTCTGATTCGGAAGTAGAAAAGTGGGAGACAAAGATCAAGGACTCCCTGCTTCGCCGTGATTCCAATCTGAGCACGATTATGAATGCCATGACGACTTCCATGACCAAGGCAATTTCCATCAATGGAAAGAATTATTCGCTTTCCAGTTTTGGAATCAGTACACTTGGTTATATGAATTCGGCAGAGAATGAGCAGAATGCTTATCATATTGACGGTGATGAGGATGATGAAAATACATCAGGAAATAAAGATAAGCTGATGGCTGCATTAAGCAGTGATCCGGATACCGTGATTGATTTCATGAAGCAGTTGTCGACCAATCTGTATACGGCAATCGACAAGCAGATGCAGAGTAATTCCCTGCGAAGCAGATACAGCATTTACAATGATAAGGAGATGACTTCCCAGTATACAAGCTATACGAAGACCATTGCAGAGTGGGAGACAAAGATTTCCGACAAGGAAGATTATTATTACAAGAAATTCTCCAAGATGGAGACTGCGCTTTCCAAGTTAAACAGCCAGACAAGTTCTCTTTCAGGTATGTTCAGCAGTTAATCAGTATCATGCAGGGCAATCTTTTGCAAAATAAAATATACAGGAAATAATAGGGGGAATCAGGATGATTCAGAAAAATCCATATGCAGCGTATAACAACAGTAAGATCCAGACGGCAACACCGGCAGAACTGACGCTGTTACTCTATGAGGGAGCTATTAAATTTACAAACATTGCGATTGTAGCGATTGAAAAGGGCGATATTGAAAAGGCGCATAACAATATCCGAAAGGCAGAGAATATCATTCGGGAGTTTCAGATAACTCTCGACCACAAATATGCAGTTGCCAAAGATTTTGATGCGGTCTATACCTATCTGTTACAGAGATTGTTAGAGGCCAACATGAAAAAGGACAAGGGTATCTTAGAGGAAGTGCTTGGTCATCTCCGTACCATGCGGGATACATGGAAAGAAGTTATGGCAAAGACCGCAAACGGAAACAATATCAAGACAAAGGAACCGGTAGCGTAATGCCGGCAGGAGACAGTATGCCAGATACATATATTGCAATTATGCTGCAGAGCCTGAAAAAAAAGGAACAGGTTCTGGATGAAATTATCCGCCTGGATGACCGGCAGAAAGATACCCTGACGGATCCGGAATGCCCGTTTGATGTGTTTGATGAAACCGTGGAGGCAAAAAGTGCGTGTATTGATCAGCTGAACCAGCTGGACAGTGGTTTTGAGAAGCTCTATGCACAGGTGGCAGAAGAACTGGATCAGAACCGTGAAGATTATGCAAAGGAAATTCGTGACATGCAGCAGTGCATTCGCCGGGTAACGGACAAAAGTGTCAAGATTCAGGCGCAGGAAGCCCGCAACAAAGAACTGATGCGTGAAAAGTTTGCCACAATTCACAGACAGGCAAAGGCGGTGCGGAAAAACAGCCGTGCGATTACCGGATACTATAACAGTATGAAAGAATGGTAGTTATTTCATAAAATGGGACAAAAGTACTACTTGATAAAAAATATCATATGACTTATAATGACTTTGTTATATGACTGACGGATAATGTGGAGCACCACGTGAAGTATAACATAGCACACCGCATGAAAAATCGCTGACGCGATGCGGGTGCGTAGGTTATACATCAAATAGATGTATAACAAGGGTCGTACCGTCTGGGCAAAAGATAAAAAACCCAGGCGGTTTTTTGCGTTCATTTATATTTTCCGGTTTTTGGTAAATATATTGTACGAAAATAAAGACATGCGTGGGTATTGACAAAATGATGAACGTTAGTGTAATCTATCAATGATTAGAGAATACTAACCAATAAGAGAAGGAGGATCACCATGTTAGAAATGAAAGAGTGGGATGGATTCGAAGGACGTCTTTGGAAAGAAGAGATTAATGTCCGCCAGTTCATTCAGGATAACTACACACCATATGATGGTAACGAGGATTTCCTTGCAGAACCTACAGAGGCTACCAATAAGCTTTGGGGAGCACTGCAGAAACTGCAGAAGCAAGAGCGCGCAAAGGGCGGAGTCCTCGATATGGAGACCGAGGTTGTAACCGGTATTACAGCTTATGGTCCGGGATATATTGATGAATCTTTAAAGGATTTAGAGACAATTGTAGGTTTACAGACAGACAAGCCGTTAAAGCGTGCATTCATGCCTTACGGTGGAATCAAGATGGCTGTTCAGGCATGTGAGACATACGGATATCAGGTAAGTGACCAATTAAAGGAGATTTTTACCAAGTATCACAAGACACACAACACAGCCGTATTCGATGCTTACACACCGGAGATGATGAAAGTACGTCACAATAAGATCTTAACAGGTCTGCCGGATACATACGGACGCGGACGTATTGTTGGTGATTACCGCCGTGTTGCTTTATACGGTATCGACCACCTCATCGAGGAGAAGAAGAAAGATAAGGCAAACTGTGGCTGTGGTGAGATGACAGACAATGTGATCCGTTTAAGAGAAGAGATCGCCGAGCAGATCAAGTGTTTAGAGGATATGAAGAAGCTTGCAGAGATCTACGGATACGATATTTCCAGACCTGCAACAAACGCAAAGGAAGCCGTACAGTGGTTATACTTCGGATACCTTGCAGCAATCAAGACACAGAACGGTGCAGCAATGTCCGTTGGTCGTGTTTCCACCTTCCTTGATATCTACTTCGAGAGAGACTTAAAGAAAGGCATCATCACAGAGCAGGAAGTACAGGAATTGGTTGACCACTTTACCATGAAGCTTCGCATGGTAAAATTCGCACGTATTCCTTCTTACAACCAGCTGTTCTCAGGTGATCCGGTCTGGGCAACACTTGACGTTGCGGGTACAGGCGTAGACGGACGTTCCATGGTTACAAAGTCCGACTTCCGTTTCCTGCACACCTTAGAGAACATGGGACCGGCTCCGGAGCCAAACCTTACCGTATTATATTCTTCCAGACTTCCGGAAGCATTCAAGGATTATGCAGCACGTATCTCTATTGATACAAGTTCCATCCAGTATGAGAACGATGACGCTATGAAACCGGTATGGGGCGATGATTATGCCATCTGCTGCTGTGTATCTGCTACACAGACAGGTAAGGAGATGCAGTTCTTCGGTGCCCGTGCGAACCTTGCAAAGTGTCTCCTCTACGCAATCAACGGTGGTGTGGATGAGAAGACCGGTCAGCAGGTAGGACCGGATTACAAGCCAATTACATCTGAGTACCTTGATTATGATGAAGTCATGGAGAAGTACGATCAGATGATGGACTGGTTAGTAGATATTTATGTAAATACCTTAAACCTGATCCAGTATATGCATGACAAATATTACTATGAAGCAGCAGAACTTTCTCTGATGGATACTGATCTGAAGAGAACGTTCGCAACCGGTATTGCAGGTTTCTCACACGTAATCGATTCCCTTTCCGCAATCAAGTACGCAAAGGTTAAGGCAATCCGTGATGAGAACGGAATTGCAAAAGACTTCGAGATCGAGGGAGACTTCCCAAGATACGGTAACGATGATGACCGTGCCGATGATATCGGAGTATGGCTGTTACAGACATTCATGGATAAGTTAAAGAAGCATCACACTTACCGTGATTCTGAGCCTACAACTTCTATCCTTACCATTACTTCCAACGTTGTATATGGTAAAGCTACAGGAGCAATGCCAGACGGACGTAAGGCTGGCGAGCCACTTTCACCGGGAGCTAACCCAAGCTACGGCGCAGAGAAGAGCGGACTTCTTGCTTCCCTGAATTCTTTGACAAAGATCCCGTATGAGTGGGCACTTGACGGAATTTCCAATACCCAGACCATCAACCCTGGTGCACTTGGAAATGAAGAAGGTGAGCGTATTGAGAACCTTGTAAACGTAATGGATGGATACTTCGATCAGGGAGCACATCATCTGAACGTAAACGTATTTGGTAAGGAGAAACTTATCGACGCTATGGAGCATCCGGAGAAAGAAGAGTACGCAAACTTCACCATCCGTGTATCTGGTTACGCTGTTAAGTTCATAGATCTTACTAAGGAACAGCAGATGGACGTAATCGCACGTACCTGCCACGATCATATGTAATAGGATCTAAGGGGTCACGAGAGTTGCGAAGCAACAGAGTAATTCGTAGATCATATCCGTTGGAATGAATAAGAAATCAGGGTTAATACATGAATGAATATTTGTGTATTAGCCCTGTTTTTATGATATAATTTGCACATACTAATGAAATGGTAATTCGTTACTTTTATTGGTTTGGCTAAAAAACGAGGTAAAACAATGCTAGGAAATATACATTCAATCGAGACATTCGGTTCCGCAGACGGACCGGGTGTACGTTATCTGATTTTTTTGAAGGGCTGCAATATGCGCTGCAAATACTGCCATAATCCCGATACCTGGGCAAAAACCGAGGGGGAAATGAAAAGCGCAGAAGAAATTTTACAACAGGCGCTGCGGTATAAAAGATACTGGGGCAAAAAGGGCGGTATTACCGTAAGTGGCGGAGAAGCACTGTTGCAGATTGATTTTGTCACAGAATTGTTTACGCTTGCCAAAGAAAAAGGCGTCAATACCTGTCTGGATACAGCGGGCAACCCGTTTACCCGTGAGAAACCATTCTATTCTAAGTTTGAAAAACTGATGGAAGTGACGGATCTGTTTATGCTCGACATAAAGGAAATGGATGAGGACGAGCATAAACAACTGACAGGCCAGACGAATAAAAATATTCTGGATATGGCAACCTGTCTGTCGGATCACGGTAAAGCGATGTGGATTCGGCACGTACTTGTGCCGGGCATTACCGATGATGATGGGCAGTTACACAGGCTCCGTGCATTTATTGATACGTTAAAAACCGTGGAACGTGTGGAAATTTTGCCATATCACACGCTGGGGGTATTTAAATGGAAAGAACTTGGGATTCCTTATGCACTGGAAGATGTGGAGCCGCCGACCAAAGAGCAGGTGGAACATGCACGGGAAATTATTATTCCCGGTTATAAATCCTGATTGTATGAACAGGAGGGACATATGCAAAAAAGCAGCTGTAAAATCCCATCAAACAAAGAGAATGGGACATATGCACAAAAAGATAGCTGTGAAATCCCATCAAACAAAGAGAGTGGGACATATGTGCAAAAAGATAGCTGAAATATCCCGACAGAAAAAGAAAGAGGGACATAGAAGCAAGGAAAAATTGTATATGTCCCAACAGTATAGATGGTCGGGACATAAAGATAAAGAAAAACAGTATATGTCCCAACAGCACCAATAAGAAGGATATAAAGATAAAGAAAAATTGTATATGTCCAGACAGCAGAATAAGAGAACCATAGGGAGCAGGAAAAGCTGCGTAGATCTCATTTTCCACCCCCCCCAAAAAAAAAAAACTCAAAAAAGAATGCGCAGCAATAAAGAAAACATAAGGAACAAAAAAATCATGATACAACCGGAAATTTTATACGAAGATGCACAGCTGATCGTCTGTTACAAACCGGCAGGCATTGCGACGCAGACAAAAAAACTGGGACAAAAAGACATGGTCAGCATACTTTCGAATCACATAGCGCAGGAAGGAACCGGACAGCCGTTTATCGGTGTAGTCCATCGTCTGGACCAGCCGGTGGAAGGCGTGATGGTGTTTGCAAAAACAAAACAGGCGGCAGCAAAATTGTCGGCACAGGTAAAAGACCATTCCTTCGGGAAAAAATATTATGCCAGAGTACAGCTTACGGAAGGAAAAACTTTTGCGGAAGCTACCGGTCATGCCACAGAGGGAACGCTGCGGGACTGGATGCAGTTTGACCGGAAAGAGAATAAATCCTGTGTGGTGGAGCAGCCACGGAAGGAGCAGAAGAATGTAAACAGTAAAAACGGGGTGCAGGAAGCCTTACTGGATTACCGTGTCATAAAGGAAGAAGAAAAAACAGCGTTGCTGGATATCACGCTGCATACCGGACGACATCATCAGATCCGTGTGCAGCTGGCACATCTCGGAACGCCCATCTGCGGGGATCATAAGTATGGGAATGCTGCAGGCGGTATGCCGGAATTGTGCAGTTATCATATCGATTTTATACATCCGGTTAGCGGAAAAACGATGACGTATGATATAAAACCGAGAAATTTCGGAATCGCATTTTAGAATAGGTGGGATGCTCTGCTCAACCTTGACAATCGGCTGTGTTCGTCATATTATATATTCGAGCTTTTCTGCGCATTTTGCGGGCAGAAAAGAAAACTCTTACACGAGTATAACGTAAAAAATGACCGCACAGTGGTCGCAGAAAAGGAGAAAGACATGGCGAAAGAGAAGAAACTTGTTGAAGCCATTACTTCCATGGAGGAAGATTTTGCACAATGGTATACCGACGTCGTAAAGAAAGCAGAGCTGATTGATTACTCCGCAGTAAAGGGCTGCATGATCATCAAGCCCGATGGGTATGCTATCTGGGAAAATATACAGCATGAATTAGACCGCAGATTCAAAGAAACAGGCGTAGAGAATGTATATATGCCGATGTTTATTCCGGAGAGCCTTCTGGAAAAAGAGAAGGATCATGTGGAAGGATTTGCACCGGAAGTCGCATGGGTGACTTACGGCGGACTCAATCAGCTACCGGAGCGTCTGTGCGTCAGACCTACTTCTGAGACACTGTTCTGCGATTTTTATAAAAATCTGATCCAGTCTTACCGTGATCTGCCAAAGGTGTACAACCAGTGGTGTTCCGTAGTACGCTGGGAAAAGGAAACCCGTCCGTTTCTGCGTTCCAGAGAATTCCTGTGGCAGGAGGGGCATACGGCGCATGCAACCGCAGAGGAGGCACAGGCACGTACCATCCAGATGCTGAATCTGTATGCAGATTTCTGTGAAGAGTTCCTTGCCATGCCGGTTGTCCGCGGACAGAAGACAGAAAAAGAAAAATTTGCCGGTGCGGAAGACACCTATACCATCGAGGCACTGATGCATGATGGAAAAGCCCTGCAGTCCGGAACCAGTCACAACTTTGGAGATGGATTTGCAAAGGCATTTGGTATCCAGTATACCGATAAACAGAATAAATTACAGTATGTACACCAGACTTCGTGGGGAATGACAACACGTCTGATCGGAGCCATCATCATGGTTCACGGCGACAATGATGGACTGGTTCTGCCACCTAAGGTAGCACCGACACAGGTAATGGTTATCCCGATCCAGATGCAGAAGGATGGCGTATTGGATAAGGCAAACGAAGTGCGTGAGCGTCTGGGAAAAGTCTGCCGTGCAAAACTGGACGATTCCGATAAGAGTCCGGGATGGAAATTCTCTGAGCAGGAGATGCGTGGAATTCCGCTTCGTGTGGAACTGGGACCGAAAGATATTGCGGCAAATAAATGTGTGGTTGTCCGCAGAGATACCAGAGAGAAAATTGAGGTTTCCCTGGATGAGATCGAGACAAAGATTCCGGAACTGTTAGAGACCGTTCAGAAAGATATGTTTGCGCGTGCAAAGGCACATCGTGATGCACATATCTGGGATGCACATAATTACGAAGAATTTAAGGATATTGCAGAAAATAAACCGGGATTCATCCGTGGTATGTGGTGCGGAGATCAGGCATGTGAGGACAAGATCAAAGAAGATCTGGCAGTAACCTCACGCTGTATGCCGTTTAATGATCAGGAACAGATTTCAGATGTTTGTGTATGCTGTGGAAAACCGGCACATAAGCTGGTATATTGGGGCAAGGCATATTAAAAATCAGCCGGGATTATGGATTTCAAATAGGGGGTTGGAGCCATGATTGAAAAGTACTTTAATGGTGTCATAGAACAGGTATATCACAGAATCGGAACCGCAGAAAAGAACATTGTTATGGCAAGCTATAACAATGACTTTTCTGTGTCCGGGCTGGAGAATAAAAAACGTTATCAGGAAGACGATAACGTTTTTTTTGCCTGTTGTGAACTGCGATATGAGACATTGTCCGGGGCATATGCGCCTTTTCTGGACATTATCTGTGACATGTTCCGCAAATTTGTAAAGGGAGATTTTGAAGCTTTTTTGCGCGAATGCGGAACTTATGAACTGCACCGGTCTTTGTTTTTAGGGTACTATGAAGATGGTATCTGCAAAAGGGAAGAAGGGGTGCTGTTAAATGAAGTGGAATATGAGCAGCGGCGCATGACAGAAGCCATCGTTGCCATGCTGAAAAAACTCACGGAATACCGGCCGATTATGATTGTAATTAACCGTTTCCAGCTGGCAGGACGCAGTTCCATGGAACTTATTTACCGGCTGCTGACAGAACCGTGTACGGAAATCGGGATTGTGCTTGGAGTAAACGAAATGCAGCCGCGGCTGGATATGGCAGTCAACATGTGGGATGCAATCGTGGAAAAACTTGAAGATAGCAGCCAGATTTATCATATTGGAAGTTCCGGGAAACACAGAAACCGGGAGAATGCGGAGGATGTGGCAGAAGAGAAAAATTACAGCCACATGCTTGCGAAGGTAGAGACAATCATTACATTTCTGGATTGTGACCAGGCAAAATGGTACTTGCAGAAACTTGAATATAAACTTAAATTTGAAGATATTTTTGTGGATGATATAACCTTGCGGGAATTTTATCTATTGTATACCCGTACCGCTATTTTGCGTGCAGAGCTTTCTAAGGCACTGGAGATGGTTGATTCAGCAATGCGTCTGCCATCCGTTTGCAAAGATCTGTTTTACCGCAGTGAATGTTCCTTTTTAAAGGGAACGTGCCTGATGTATCAGGGCAAACTGCAACAGGCGGAAATGTATGCACAGTATGCCCGGGAGGAAGCACAAAAAAGTGGGAATGAAAAACAGATATTCAAGGCGGAACTCTTGTCTGTTATGGCGCGTATGTCCGGCTGGTACAATATTTTTTTCTGTATACAGGATATCCCGATTCATGAAGGGCTGATTGAAAAGCTGATGCAGAACAATTACCGGAATCATCTGGCACATATTTATATTTATGCATATGATAATCGGCCGGAGATGGTTGCAAGGGCCTACCGTTCCGAGGCATCTCTTTTATATTTCAGTAAAGGGGTGGCACTGGCAAAAGAGATTGGAAATGAGCAGCTGGTATATGATGCATATCAGAAAAACATTATGCTTGCATCAACGAATGGTATGAATGAGATTGCCATGCTGTATTCCGTGCGTACATACCAGTTCATGAAATCAAGGGACGATGTTTATGAGGGCAGAATTCTGTCCGGCATCGGATATAATCTGAGTGCCATGGGAAAAAACCGGCTTGCGGAGCATTATTATAACCGTGCCATTGAGGTGTTTTACCATTTGCGTCTTCCGGAGGATATTGCGGAAGTGTTTTACAACCGTGCATTGAATTATATTATGCAGGAGAACTATGCGAAGGCGGAACATGATCTGCTGATGGCGATGAAGGTAATAGAAAAACTGCATCTTAACAGTCTGCGTGTATGTAATCTGTCAAAATTATATGGTCTTTTAGCACTTGTGAGCATCATGCAGAAAGACCGGTTTAACTGTGAACGTTACTTGCTTAACTGCCGGCAGTTCCTGAATTATATTATTGAGAAAGAAAAAGAAAATGAAAACGAGGAAATCATCCATGACTATGCCAAGTGTGATGAGGATATGTTTCTATACACATTTTCCATGGCAATGCTTAACCGCATGGATGGAAAGAAGGAAGAGGTACTGGTCAGTTTTGAACAGGCAGAGCGTTTCCTGCTTCAGGCAGAGGGAAATGAGTTTTTCAGTTATCGTTTATTCCGGAAAGAGAGAATGAAGCTGTTTGAGGAAATGGGGCGCAGTGAGCGCTGCCAGATGGAACGCGCAACGCTTTTGCAGCATGAGGAGATTAATTCCCAGGCGGCACGGCTGCTTCCCATGAATCTCCTGAAGGAAATTGATCTGGGAGAGCATCCGCAAACGTGTGCCGTGCGGGAGGAAGAAATTGAAGCCCTGATCAAACAGGAAGGCCTTTTACAGGATTATGCAACGTCCCGGAGACAGATGGAGTTTATTTCCACATGGCAGAAACTGATTGATGTGAACGGAAGCAACGTAGAGGGTATGGTACAGAATGCGTTCAATACGTTTATGAATCATTTCAGCCTGGATTGTGCATTGTATATCTGTTACCATGAAGATGGTGCCCATGTACTTTATAACGATACCAAATGTGAGATGACGGAAGCGGACATTGCGGCGATCGGAAATACCATGCTGGAATATCCACAGGGGTTTGCGGTATCAAAGATCAGCGACAGTTTTCTGGAACATCAGGATACGATCGGTTATTTCGGAATAGATGATGTATGTTCGTTTGTGGCAGCACCGTTTCTCAAAAACGGAAAGCTGACCAGCCTTCTGATCACATATGTCCGCATGAAGGATAATTGGCATGGTTCGATCGAACGCTACATGCTCAACGAGGATGACCTGAGAATCTATTCCCTGCTTTTTCGGGAGATGGAGTATTCGATCAATCGCATGGAGGCAAACGACAAGATTTATATGATGAACCGCAAGCTGCAGGAAGCTGCGGTTACGGACATGCTTACCGGTATTTATAACCGTGCCGGTATGTACGAAGAGATTCGGCAGATGATTGAGTGTTACCGTGTGTCAGAAAAGACACATCATGTCGGGTTGATGTTTATTGATCTGGACAATTTCAAGCATTATAATGATACATTCGGACATGACGTCGGGGATCTGATCTTAAAGGAAATGGCAAAGATTTTCCGCAAGGCGGTAAAGGGAAGAGGATTTGTCGCCAGATATGGCGGGGATGAATTTATTATGATCTTAAATACCGATGACCGGGAAATTCTTGAACAGATTGCAAAAGGAATCTATGAGAAAATCAATTCCACGCAGGGATTCCAGCGGCAGATTGAAAATTATCTCGGCCATGCGATCACGACGACCGAAAAATCGCGGATTACTTGTTCCATCGGAATTGCAAGCGCAGGGGATGTGAGAAAAGAGGAAGATATTAATGAATTAATCCGTAGCGCAGATGAGATTTTATATAAAGTCAAAACAGGGGAAAAAGGACACTACGCATTTTTATGAAAATTCAATTACCAGAACACGTAAAGCAAATTATACACAGACTTCAGCAGGAGGGGTATGATGCCTATGCCGTGGGTGGATGTGTCAGAGATACACTTTTAGGACGCAGCCCACAGGACTGGGACATTACAACTTCCGCGAAACCGCAGGTGGTGAAATCGCTGTTTTCCCATACGATTGATACGGGCATTGCACATGGAACCGTTACGGTTATGCTGGATCATACGGGGTATGAAGTGACAACTTACCGGATCGATGGGGAATATGAAGATGCCAGACATCCGAAGACAGTGACTTTTACGGGAAATCTGGTAGAGGATTTAAAACGCCGGGATTTTACGATCAATGCCATGGCATATAATGATACCGCAGGACTGGTGGATGCATTTGACGGGATTGGGGATCTCAAACGGCACGTGATCCGTTGTGTGGGGATACCGCATGACCGGTTTGGAGAGGACGCGCTGCGTATGCTGCGCGCCGTGCGTTTTGCCGCACAGCTTGGATTTTCCATTGAGGAGAAAACCAGACAGGCTGTGGCAGATCTGGCAGACAATTTACAGAAAGTCAGTGCGGAGAGAATCCAGACCGAAATGGTGAAATTGCTCACCTCTGCACATCCGGAGGAGATGCGTACGGTATATGAGCTGGGACTTTCCAGAGTATTTCTCCCGGAGTTTGACAGGATGATGGAAACCCCGCAGATTACGAAACATCATTGTTACAGTGTGGGGGAACATACCATTCATGCCATGCAGGAAGTCCAACAGGACCGGATTCTGCGCCTGACCATGCTGCTTCATGATGTGGCCAAACCGGTGTGTGTAACGACAGATGAAAAAGGGCAGAATCATTTTAAAGGACATCCGGCGGAAGGTGCGGAAATGGCACGGGTTATTTTGCGGCGGTTGAAGTTTGACAACGAAACAATAAAACGCGTATGCCTGCTCGTGCGCTATCATGATGACCGTCCGGCCGTGACACCGCGCAATGTGCGCCGTGCGATCAGCAGGATCGGAGTGGAAAATATGGAGGCTCTGTTTGCGGTAAAGCGTGCAGATACACTGGCGCAGAGCATGTATGAGCGGCAGAAAAAGCTTTCCTATATTGATGCCTACGAAGAAATTTATCGTGAGATATTAAAAGAACACCAGTGTGTGCAGAAAAAAGATCTTGCCATAAACGGCAGGGATCTGATTGCACAGGGAATGAAAACGGGCAAAGAAATGGGAGAAGTGTTGCAGGCGCTGTATGAACAGGTTCTTGATGAACCGCAACTGAATAATAAAGAGACGCTGCTTGCACTTGTTTTGCAATTGCAACAGACAAAACAGGAATAAATAAGACACCCTTTCCATATGATGAAAATAGATTCAAGTCATGTGGGAGGGGTTTCATTTTGTATTATCAGCCGGAAGCAATGTTGGAGCAATATGACATAGAAATAAAACAGATCACGAAAGGCAGAGGTGTGTTTTGCTGTGAGACGGATCAGGGGAAAAAAGTACTTGCACCGTTTCGGGGATCTGCAGAACGCGCAAAATTTGTGCGCGAAATATTATGCAGCATGCAGGAAAAGGGATATCCGGTGGAACAGGTCAGTCTGACAAAAGACGGGCAGTGTGTGGTAACGGATGAAAGTGGCATGCGTTTCTGGCTGAAAGATCTGGTAGAGGGAAATGAATGCCAGACAGGTCGGGAGAAAGATGTAGCTGCCGGTGCCCAGGCGCTGGCAGGGTTTCATTGCTGTGTTTCATCCTGTGTTACGGAAATTCCGGATTTTATGAAAAATACAAAGAATGAACCGGCAGTGCTCTATTACCGGCATTACCGGGAACTGATCCTGGTAAAAAATTTTGTGCAGTCAAGAAAAACCCGAAACGAGTTTGAGCGGTCATTCTGGGAACAGTATACGCATTATATCGCACAGGCGAAAGAAGCGGTCGGGATGCTGCAGGAGCGAAAAGACCAGGGGAGAACCAGGGGGTTTTGTCACGGGGATTGTAACCAGCATAATATGCTTCGTACAGCACAGGGGGTCCGGCTCGTAAATTATGAAAATCTGTTTTACGGAGAACAGATGGTGGATCTGGCAAACTATCTGCGTAAGATTCTGGAAAAAAACAGTTGGAGTACGGACATGGGAAAACATATTCTGGAAGCCTATGAAAAGCAGAGAAAATTGTGCAAGGAAGAAAAACAGCTGCTGCATGTGCTGCTTCTGTTTCCAGAGAAATTCTGGAAAGTATCCAATCACTACAGTAACTCGCATAAAGCATGGGTATCCGGCAGAGATATTGAAAAATTAAACCGGCTGATTGCAGCGGAGCCGGCAAGGGAACATTTTCTGGAAAATTTGTTTTCTTTTCTGTGAAGAATGAGCTATACTAAGGATATGAGAAGAGACAGAATTAAAAAAACAATTACATATTTGAGTCTGCTTTTTTGGCTGTGTCTGCTTGTGGCATGTGGACAGCAGGAGGAGACGACAGATGACGGAGTTACCTATTTTCATCATTCCATCGCAGACCGGAATACACAGGAAACACAGGAGAATTCCACGGAAACGGAAAAGTCCGAAGAGTTTCTGCTGACCGCAGTCGATCAGATTCAGGAAAGTCTCCAGCTGTACCGGTATGCGGATGGAATGGAATACCGGTATTATTACGGAACAGGCACCCGTTTTTATGACAAATACGGAAACCGGACACCTGTGACAAGTTTTGAACCCGGTCTGCTTGTGACCATCGGGGATGTAGACAGCGAAGGAATCCTCACGGAAGCCCGGATTTCGGATCAGGCATGGGTATACGACAATATCACCCGGTTTTCGGTAAATCCGGATCTGGACATGCTAAAGATCGGAGATGGAAAATATCGCTATACGGATGACACGATTGTGTTTTCCGGAGATAAAAGAATCCAGATGACGGATTTGTCGGATGGGGATACGTTAAGCGTTGTCGGCAGGGATAAAAACATTCTTGCGGTGCGTGTGACAACCGCACAGGGAACGCTTGCACTGTCCAACACCAAACTGTTTGAAGAAAGTTTTTTGCAGCTGGGCACAAAGATTTTTGCGGAAATTACACCGGATATGGAGATTCAGGTGCCGGAAGGAACCTATGAACTTCGCGTAGCCAATGACGGATGGGGCGGCAGTACGGAAGTGACGATTACGCGTGGCGAGACTACAAATGTGGATCTTGACACCTTAAAAGGCGAAGGACCGTCTTACGGAAAGGTGCAGTTTGTCATCGATGCAAAAGATGCGGTGCTGTCAATTGACGGAAAAGAAACGGACTATGAGAAGCCGGTGAAATTAACCTATGGAAGCCATACAATTACGGTATATTCTTCGGATTATGATACCTGGAAGCGGAACTTATATGTCAACTCGGAGAAATCGACAGTTGTTATCAATCTCGCGGATGAAGATTCCAGTGAAACAGGCAGCAGTCAGAGCAGCTCAGAAAGCAGCAGTCAGAGCAGCTCAGAAAGCAGCAGCCAGAGCAGCTCACAGGGGAGCAGTCAGAGCAGCTCAGAAAGCAGTAGTCAGAGCGAGTACAAGAACCGGCAGGAAGAGCTTGATACACTCAAGGATCTGATTTCCAGTATGACATCCTCCAGTTCGCTTGTGTCAAAATGACGGTTTTCCGGACAGAATTTTGGTTGTTTTTAAGTGCCTCAAAGCCCGAAAATATCGCATTTTTCCTTGACAAAAGGATGGAAAACAAGTATAAATAGATTTGTAAGTAATTTGAGAGAAGGAACTCGAATTATATAATATAGGAATCCATAGGAGGAATTTTAACATGAACAAAGCAGAGTTAGTTGCAGCAGTAGCTGAGAAGGCAGAGATTTCAAAGAAAGACGCTGAAGCAGCAGTTAAGGCATTCACAGATGTTGTTGCTGAGGAGCTGAAGAAGGGTGAGAAGATCCAGTTAGTTGGATTCGGTACTTTCGAGGTTTCTGAGAGAGCAGCAAGAGTTGGAAGAAACCCACAGACAAAGCAGGAAATCACAATCCCAGCTTCTAAGGCACCGAAGTTTAAAGCAGGTAAGGCTTTAAAGGATTCCCTGAACTAATTCTGGTGGAATATGTGGGAGAGCGTCATTGGACGCTCTCTTTTCTGTTATAAGGAGAAATAATATGAGATTAGATAAATTTTTAAAAGTATCACGCCTGATCAAGCGAAGAACGGTCGCCAATGAAGCCTGTGATGCAGGACGTGTTATGGTAAACGGAAAACCTGCCAAGGCATCCACCAATGTAAAAGTCGGAGACGAAATAGAAATTCTGTTTGGACAGAAATCCGTAAAAGTGCGTGTTACGGATATTCAGGATACGACCAAAAAAGAACAGGCGAAAGATCTGTTTGAATACATATCCTAGAAGTGTGGCGCATACTCTTTAACAGGAGGGCGCTTGTATGGAAGAAAGAGGACAGTCAAACAGCACAGGGCAGCATAAGCTGATCCTGCAGAACCGGAAAAGCGGAAGTTTTACCGGTGTAACGGATGTTGTAAATTTTGATGCAAATGAGATTATCCTTGACACAGAACTCGGACGGTTGACGATTAAGGGAAAAGAACTTCACGTAAACCGGCTGGACCTGCAGAAAAAAGAAGTGGAAATTGATGGAACCGTGGATATGCTTCAATATTCCGGAACACCTGGCCGGGGTGTCTTTGGAAAGTGGTTCGGTTAAGTGGAAGAGGGCAGGATTTTTGTACATTTTTTTCTGTTTGGGATGATAGCATTTGCGGCATATGACGGAATCCGTGTAGTTCGTAGAATTTTTCCGCATGGGATCTTTATGATTTCCTTAGAGGATCTGGTATACTGGCTGGTCATTTCGTTTTGTTTTTTTCTGCATCTCTGTCAGGTAAATAATGGAAAAATCCGGGGCTATGTACTCCTGGGAAGCCTTCTGGGAGCGTGGATTTATTACAGTTTCTGCAGTCGGTTTGTTATGCGGTATCTGACGGAAAAGATTCATTATCTGAAAAAGAGGTTGAAAAAGTTCCGGGAAATGACTACAATAAAGTTAAATAAGCTTCGTAAAAGAAAGAAGCCTGAAGAATCGGAGAAAGAACATGAGAAAAACTAAAAAGCGTCGCCGTGGAAGCGGTACTGCAGGAATCATGATCATTGTGCTTGCATTTTTGGTTGTCATGACGGTTCAGATCTGCAGGATACGTTCAAAAGATGCGGAATATGCGGCAAAAGAAAAAGAATTACAACAGCAGTATGAGGAAGAAACCGAGAGATCTACGGAGATAGATGATCTTGAGACGTATATGAAATCCTCACAATATATTGAAGATGTGGCAAAAAGCAAGCTTGGACTGACTTATAAGAATGAAATCATCTTCAAGGAAAAGAAGTAGAAAAGAAGAATCTGTCTGAACAGGTTCTTCTTTTTCTTTAATGCATTGATGGAAGATTTGAGCGAAAACTTTTTTGAAAACCACAGAAAATCTGACAGAATATGCGTCATTGTCTGTGTATACTTGTCCCTCGAAAACAATTTTTTGGAGGTGTATCATGCGTACAGGACAATGGAAAACAATGGGGATAGGATCGCTGATCGGAAAAATGATCTATGCAGTATTCGGGCTGGCGGCAAGTATGTTATGTATCATGGGATATTATCCGGTGGTGCCGGCATTTTACACGGCATGCTGTCTGGATAAAAAGAGAAATTTTCTGCTATACATAGGACTGGTTGTGGGAATGGGCTGGTGCATGCCGGTGGCTGCGATTGTAAAATATTTGTTTATTCTTTTTGTACTGGGAATCGCAATCCGGTTTTATATATGGGCAAACAGGCGCTGCAGCGGATGGACGGCAGGAATGATTGCGGGAATTACCACGATCGCGATGAATACATCGGGACTTCTGATTCTGAATATGGAGAAAAAGGCATTGATCCTTGGCATCAGCGAAGGTGTGATCGTGTTTGCACTGGCAGTATTGTTCCATTATGGAATCGGAATGGGCAGTCAGATTTTCCGGGAGAGACATAAGAACCGGGTGGAACAGGAAGGCGTGGAAACGATGGTTGGAATGGACCCTCAGGGGCGGATTCATGCATTTGCAGAGGCAGTTGACGAGCTTTCCGTGGCATTTGCCGCGATGGACGGCAGGCAAAAGCTAAAACAGCAGGATCATCTGGATATTCTTGCCCAGGAGATTACCGGAAAGTTGTGTGCGGACTGCGATGGATGTGTCGTGTGTTTAGAGCAGCAGAAACCGGATTTCTGGATAAAAATCCGCCGGATGCTGCAGGCAGTTGCACAACACAGTACCAAAGAAGAAATTTTAAGTCAGAATTTTATGGAAGAGTGTCCGCGTTATTCCGGGATGGTGGAAGAGGCAATCTGGGCTTTTTCCCGTATGGAACTCAATGAGGCATGGTATCACCGCCTGCAGGAGAACCGCAAGGTAATCGCGGATCAGCTGGATGCGATGGCGGATGCTTTGCAGGACTGGGATCAGGGAATCCGGTGTATGGACCGGACAGAGCGTGTTCTGCTGGCAAAAATTGCGTTTGAGACAAGGGAACGGGGACTGGATGTAAAACAGATACATGTTTATGAGGACAAAGAAAAGCGGCGCATGGTGACCGCTTTGGTGGCAAGTAAGTGGGGAGGCGGAATTCCTGTTAAAAATTACCGAAAAGCGCTCGAGCGTGCTTCAGGCATGGCGGTCCGGCTGAAAGAGGATACCAGATCCATACTGACACAGGAACCGGTTATGATTACAGCGTATGAAGATACCTGCTTTTATGCATTATCCGGGGTTGCTTCGGAAAAAGAAGAGGGATCGAGTGTCAGTGGAGATAACTTTTCTCTGTTTTCGATGGAAAATGGGCATTATCATGTATGTGTCTCCGATGGTATGGGAAGCGGACCGGCTGCATTCCGGGAAAGCGATATGGTGGTAGAGCTGATGCAGAAATTTATGGAAGCAGGATTTCCTCAGGAGACGGCTATCCGCATGATGAATTCGGCAATGGTTCTGCAGGGAGATCGTGAGTCTTACTCTACACTGGATTTCATGGATCTGGATCTGTACAGTGGGCAGATGACGATTACCAAAATCGGTGCAGCAGCCTCTTTTCTGAAACATAAAGACCGGGTGGAGTGCCTGCGGGCGTCAACACTTCCGGCGGGAGTCGATGCGTCCTGTACCGGGGATGTCATCCACAGAAAGCTCACACATGGAGATTTTCTTGTCATGGTTACGGATGGTGTGTTAGAATATCTACATGTGAAACATCCGGAAGAAAAGCTCGCGGAAATGATAAAAGAGATAAAAACAGAGAACGCAGGTACTTTTGCTGAAAAGCTGATGGAACATGTGATGCTTTTTACAGGAGGACATGCACCGGATGATATGACAATAGTGGTAAGCGGAATCTGGGAGAAATAATGATCGTACAGGTAGAAAAATTTATGAGAAAGTGGAATATGGTGCCGGAGGGAGGCAGGGTACTCGTTGGAGTGTCCGGCGGTGCGGACTCTGTCTGTCTGTGCCTGATTCTGTATGAACTTTCCACGAAAATGAATTTTTCACTTGAGGTTATCCACGTGGAGCATGGAATTCGTGGAGAAGAGAGTAAAAATGATGCGGTGTTTGTGGAACAGCTCTGTAAACAACGGGGGATTGTCTGTCATATCCGGAATGTTGATGTTCCACGTTATGCCAAAATACATCATCTGGGAGAAGAAGAGGCGGCACGAATTCTGCGATATCAGGTGTTTGCGGATGTAGCCGGGCAGGACAGAAACGTCCGGATCGCACTGGCGCATCATATGGAAGACAATGCGGAGACCATGCTGTTTCAGCTGATCCGGGGAAGCGGACTGGATGGACTGTGCGGGATGCGTCCACAGCGGACAGGAACAAACGGGGAAATCTATATCCGTCCCTTTTTGCAGTGCAGCAGGGAACAGATCGAACAATTTCTGGAGGAGCGGGGACAGGGATATTGTATGGACAGTACCAATGCCAACGAGTCCTACAGCAGAAACCGGATGCGAAAGAGGGTGCTTCCGGAACTGATACAGATGAATCCGCAGGCGGTACAGCATATGCAGACGGCGATGGAACAGCTGCAGCAGGTAAGAGATTATCTGGAAGAAGAGACGGTTTCCCTGGAGAAAAAATTTATTTCCGGGGAGAGGAAAAATGTGAAACTGGATACGGACGGGCTGGCAGAGCTTTCGCAGGCTGTCCGGATGCGGCTGATCCGCAAAGCTGTCTGGAAAGCTGCCGGGGCATGTAAAGATATTACGGCGGCACATTTGCAGGCAGTGGCGGACCTTCTGGAAAAACAGACCGGAAGATATGTAAAACTGCCCTATGGGCTGACCGCCACAAGAGTTTACAATGTGATCGAAATCATGGGAAAAAGAAAGGAAACGGAAAAGATCTGTCTGCCGATAGATACGGACCGGCTGCCGGAAAATCTGCTGGCCGGTGAATGGAAATTTTCGTTTAAAAAGTTTCTGTATGATGGGAATACCGATAAAATTCCACGAAAAATGTATACGAAATGGTTTGATTATGATAAGATAAAAGATAGTTTAGCTATACGTAACCGCCGAAAAGGAGACTATTTTGTGCTGGATGCGGCAGGACATCACAAGAAGCTGGAGGATTATTTCGTCAACGAAAAGATTCCGGCATCGCATAGAGATGAGCAGCTGCTTCTGGCCGGGGAGGATGAAATCTTCTGGATTGTCGGAGGGCGTATGGCATATGGCACAGGGATTTCCGATGCAACCCGATGGGTGCTGGAGATCACTGCCAGTAATAGCAGCCATTGAAGGAGGATAAGAGGATGGATTACAGTAAGAAACATGAGATATCGGTATATCTGACCGAGGAACAGTTAAATCAGCGGATTGCAGAGATCGGTGCACAGATCACGGAACGTTTCAAAGGCGAGTCGGTTTATCTGGTCTGTATCCTGAAAGGATCTATCTTTTTCACAACAGAACTTGCAAAGCGGATTGCGCTGCCAATGACGATCGATTTTATATCGGCATCCAGTTATGGAGCACAGACCCATTCTTCCGGTGTCGTAAATATCAAGAAGGATCTTGAACAGTCGATTGAAGGAGAGAACGTGATCGTTGTGGAAGATATTGTGGATTCCGGAAATACATTAAGCCGGCTGATGCAGCTGTTTGAGAGTCGTAATCCAAAAACTCTTACGATCTGTACGCTGCTGGATAAACCGGATCGCCGGGTGGTAGAAAACCTGCAGGTGGATTATACCGGATTTGTGATACCGGATAAGTTCGTAGTCGGATTTGGTCTTGATTACGATCAGAGATACCGTAATCTTCCGTATATTGGATTCGTGGAAGATGCGGATTAAAAAAAGGAGAGTAGTACATTGAATACAAAGAACAGACCCCGATTTGGAGGATTTGGTGTCTATGCGATGCTGATCCTGCTTGTGATTATTTTGTGGTATACATTTACCAACAACAGTACAACCAGTGATTTCACACAGAATAATCTCTGGAAAGCCATCCGTGAGGAAAAGGTTGTCAGTATCCGGGTAGAGCAGAACCGTGAAGTACCGACCGGTTATCTGAATATCAAACTGAAAGATGGTTCTACGGAACGGATGTATACCTCAGATGTGAACGAGATCCAGAAAGAATTAAAGGAAAAGGATTTTACCCAGTTTGTTGTGGATGATGTGCCGTCAGAGAGCTGGATTATGACACTTCTGCCATATCTTCTTATTTTTGGTGCCATCTTCATTCTGTTTATGATTATGAGCAACAATGCGGCAGCAAACAACAGCGGCGGCAAAATGATGAATTTTGGAAAAAGCCGTGCAAAGCTTTCCACCGAGGAAGATAACCATATGACATTTGAGAATGTCGCCGGTCTGAAAGAAGAAAAAGAAGACCTTGAGGAACTGGTGGACTTTCTGCGTGCACCAAAGAAGTATACAAACCTTGGTGCACGTATTCCGAAAGGTGTGCTCTTAGTCGGACCTCCGGGAACCGGTAAGACACTTCTGGCAAAAGCCGTTGCAGGCGAGGCCGGAGTACCGTTCTTTAGTATTTCCGGTTCCGATTTCGTAGAAATGTTTGTCGGTGTCGGAGCTTCGCGTGTCCGTGATCTGTTTGAGGATGCCAAGAAAAATGCACCGTGTATCGTATTTATCGATGAGATTGATGCTGTGGCCAGACGCCGTGGTACAGGTATGGGAGGCGGTCATGATGAGCGCGAACAGACCTTAAACCAGATGCTTGTTGAGATGGATGGATTTGGTGTTAATCAGGGAATTATCGTGATGGCAGCAACCAACCGTGTGGATATTCTTGATCCGGCGATCATGCGTCCGGGACGTTTTGATCGAAAGATTGTAGTCGGAAGACCGGATGTGGCAGGCCGTGAAGAAATTCTTCAGGTTCATGCAAAGAACAAGCCGCTGGGAGATGACGTTGATTTAAAACAGATCGCACAGACGACTGCGGGATTTACAGGAGCAGATCTGGAGAATCTGCTGAATGAGGCTGCCATTCTTGCAGCAAAAGAAAGCCGGGCATATATTCAGCAGGCAGATATCCAGAAAGCATTCATCAAAGTGGGAATCGGTGCGGAGAAACACAGCCGTGTGATTTCCGAAAAAGAAAAGAAAATTACAGCATATCATGAATCCGGACATGCCCTTCTATTTCATCTTCTGCCGGATGTGGGACCGGTGCATACGGTATCCATTATCCCAACCGGTGCCGGGGCTGCGGGTTATACCATGCCGCTTCCGGAGAAGGATGAGATGTTTAACTCCAGGGGACGTATGCTGCAGGAGATCGTGGTAGATCTCGGAGGACGTGTTGCAGAGGAACTGGTATTTGATGATATTACCACAGGTGCCTCCCAGGATATCAAGCAGGCCACCAAGATGGCGCGCGATATGGTGACACGGTATGGAATGTCCGAGAATATCGGCCTGATCTGCTACAAAGATGATGACGATGAAGTATTTATCGGACGTGATCTGGCACATGCACACAGCTACAGTGAGGGAATTGCCTCTGCCATTGATGTGGAAGTAAAGCGTATCATTGATGAGTCTTATGAGAAGGCAAAAACAATCATTGCCGAGCATCGGGATGTGCTTGACCGCTGTGCAGCACTTCTTCTGGAGAAAGAAAAGATTACACGCGAAGAGTTTGAAGCATTATTTGAAGCATAAAAGATCTGGATGGTCAAAATGACAGAAAAAGGCTCTGCCGGGAAAAACTTTCCGGCAGAGCCTTTTTTCTGTATACATAGTGCACAAAAACGATGCCAAACTTTTGTGAAGTTTGTGCACACTTCTGTGTAGATCCATGGTACTATAATCACTGTAAAAACCCCCCAATACATTATATATAGTTTTTGCTATACCCCATAGTAAAAATACCTTCTCCTAAAAAGGCAGCGTTCGTAGCTGTCTTTTTTATTTATTTTTTCAACTCTTACAATGACAATTTTACTTCCCGGTTCGTGTGTTCATAATGGCGCAGTGTCACACCGGCGGCACGCAGCATTTTTTTGGATGCGATCACACCCGGGGTAGAAGCGTATTTGTCACTGTCGTAAACGACTTCACGGATACCACACTGGATAATGGCTTTGGCACATTCATTGCATGGAAAGAGCGTAACATATATGGTTGATCCTTCCAGGCTTCCGCCCCGGTAGTTGAGAATGGCATTCAATTCACTGTGGGTAGAGTAAAAGTATTTGTTGTCATCGCCTTCGCGTACCCATGGGAAATCATCATCGGAACATCCGGTTGGAAATCCATTATATCCCATTGAAAGAATTTTGTGTTTGTCACTGACAATACAGGCTCCAACCTGTGTGTTTGGATCTTTGGAACGCATACCGGAGAGCATGGCAACGCCCATGAAGTATTCGTCCCAGCTGATGTAGTCCTGTCGTTTTGTGCTCATATGTGTTAGCCTCCTTTGCAGTTTCTGTAAAATAACGAGAGGGGCAATAAGTCAATCCTGACTTTTGCCCCCTGGATATTGTAATATCTGATTATTTGGTTCCAAAGATACGATCACCGGCATCTCCCAGACCCGGAACAATATATTTATGTTCATTTAAATGATCATCAAGTGCTCCGATGTAAAGATCAACATCCGGGTGAGCATCGGTAAGTGCTTTTACACCTTCCGGTGCAGCAATGATGCACATAAAACGAATGCTTTTTACACCCTTGTCTTTCAGCATCTGGATTGCTGCGATGGCTGATCCGCCGGTAGCCAACATCGGATCTACGACAAATACTTCGCGGTTGGCACAGTCTGCCGGAAGTTTGCAGTAATATTCCACTGGTTTTGCTGTCTCAGGATCACGGTAGAGACCGATATGTCCGACTTTTGCAGCAGGAATCATTTCCAGCATACCGTCTACCATGCCAAGTCCGGCACGCAGAATCGGTACTACTGCCAGTTTTTTTCCTTTTAATTCTTTTACGGTTGTCTTACAGATCGGAGTTTCGATCTCCACATCCTGTAACTCCAGATCACGGGTTGCCTCGTAACACTCAAACATGGCAACTTCGCCTGCAAGTGTACGGAAATCCTTAGAGCCGGTCTCGGTTCTTCTCATTAATCCGATCTTGTGCTGGATCAGCGGGTGATCCATAACGACTACTTTTCCCATAAATTTATTCTCCTTCTTCTTCGTTAAGTTTTTTCACAAGTTTTTTGATTGATTTGCGCAGGGTTTCATAGCATAATCCGTAGGCGGGCAAAGCACCTCCGTATGGATCTAATATTTCCAGTTCGTCCCCGACATATTTGGTAAGAACCTGTATATTTTCCGGAACAGCATTTTCAAACTGCTCTAAAATGCGCTCCCGGTGAATTTCTTCCATGGTAATGACAAGAGCATCTTCTGTCAGATCTTCTTCCGTCAGCTGCTGGGAAACATAATTTTCCATATTGATACCGTTGCTGATTAAGACAGCTTCGGCTTTTTGATTCATTGGTTCCTGAAATTGTACAACAAGTCCACGGGATAAGATCTCCAGCGGATGACGCAAGGTAAAATCTCCCATGATACCGGCTGCCATTGCCTCGCGACAGGTTCCCGTCTGGGCAACGAAAATCAGTTTGTTATACTCCATATGATTACTCCTAATCGCAATGTATTACGGTATGACCGGCGGCTTTGAGCAGACGATTCATAATTGCCTGTCCGATCCGCGGGGTCTGAAAGCTCTCTGAATAAATGGCATCTACGTGCAGTTCATCACATTCTCGCAAAATCCTGTACAGATGCTGTGCAATGGCATCCTCATCCAAACGGCTGCCCATGGAAAGAATGACATCGGCGTGATAAGAAGGTCCGGATTCTTCCGTGGCAATGACAGCCACTTTCTGTCCGTTCTCCTGCTTTTGGTGCACCAGTGCATTGATCTTGGAAACAACAGCATCCGATGGTCCGTCTACGATTACCATATCGGCTTTTGGGGCATAATGTTTGTATTTCATACCCGGAGCTTTCGGTTTGCGTGTGTCATCTGCAGCAATAATGCCCGGATCAATGATAACCTCTTCGCCAAGCACCTCGGAAAGCATCTGCGGCGTAATGTAGCCGGGACGCAGTACCATAGGTTTTGATTCGGTCAGATCAATGATGGTAGATTCAATGCCGATACCGACCGGGCCGCCATCTAAAATCATGGCAATCCGACCGGATAAATCCTCTGCAACATGAGAAGCTTCTGTCGGACTCGGACGACCGGATGTGTTGGCACTTGGCGCAGCGATCAGACATCCGCTTTTGCGTATCAGATCAAGTGCAACCGGGTGATTCGGCATCCGTACAGCGACAGTATCCATTCCTCCGGTTGTTGCCATCGGAACGGCATCGCTTTTCCAGACGATCATCGTCAGGGGACCCGGCCAGAAAGCACCGGCCAGTTTGCGGGCAGCCTCCGGAACTTCACGTGCAACACGTTCCATATCGGAAAAGTCCGCAATGTGCACGATCAGGGGGTTGTCCGAAGGACGTCCTTTTGCTGCATAGATTTTGCGGGCAGCTTCCGGATGCAGGGCATCTCCGCCAAGACCGTATACCGTTTCTGTCGGAAAAGCGACCAGTTCACCCTCTGCGATCAGACGTCCGGCCTCTTCCATAATTGTTTCGTCAATCTGTTCGGGATTGACACGTTCTATTTTTGTATTCATCATATTCACACTTTGCTTTCCGCTTTATATCCTGTCTATTATAGTCCATAGGCTCTGGGATTGTCAATCGGATTAGCCGGCTGCTAAAGAAAATAATTGGTGAAAATGATAAAATATTCTAAAAACTATGGAATTTTATAGACAAAACGACGAATAATGAGGTATAATACATCCATCGGGACGGAGGAAGGCTATGAAAAAAGACAACAGATCCGTGATACAGACATTAACACTCATTTTTCAGTTTGGAATCAGTATGCTGGTGCCGATTTTTTTATGCAGTATACTGGGAGTGTGGCTGGGAAATCTGACAGGGATTAACTGGTTAATGATTCCGTTTTTCTTTATGGGAGCTTTGGCAGGGTTTACGAATATTTATAAGACAGTAAGGAAACTATACAGGCAGGAGGAAAAGAAAGAAAACCATGTTAAAAAGGATTAACGAAGCATTACCGGGACTGGTCGTCTCAATTTTATTATATGGGGTGATTGTAGAACTGATCGGGGTATGGTTTGTAAAGGACAGGATTGCATATTCCATCGGGGTATGGTTTGGCATTGCAATTGCCGTGGGGATGGCAATCAATCTTGCAACTGTGATCTTTGATTCTGTTACGATGGGGGACATCGCACATGCGACGCGAAGAATTGTCACAAAATCAATTCTTCGTTATGTAGTAGTGGTGATTTTGTTCGTGTTATTTGGGTATTTTCAATGGGGAAACCTGATTGCGGCTTTTCTTGGGCTGCTTGGTTTAAAAATTGGAGCATATCTTCAGCCTTTATGGGAGAAAGTAAAAGGAAGGAGGTGACTATATGAATGAGGGGATTTTACTGGCGTCGGATATCGACTTTATGATTCATGGAATTTTTAAAGTAAAAGTATTTGGTCAGGAAGTCTGGATCACCGACAGCCACGCATGTATTTTGATTGTTATGGCAGTAATGGTTATTTTTGCTGTGATTGCCAATCGCAAGTTAAAGCATGCCACCGAAAAACCGGATACTTTTCAGAATATAATCGAGCTGATTGTAGAAAAATTAGACGGAATGGTGGATTCCACCATGGGAAAGTGGGCACCCAGATTCGTCAACTATATCAGCACGATTTTTATTTTTATACTGATGAGTAACATATCTGGATTGTTTGGCCTGCGCCCGCCGACGGCAGATTACGGAACCACGCTTGCACTTGCACTGATCACATTTTTCATGATCCGTTTCAACAAGGCAAAACACCAGAGTCTGAAAGAAATATGGACAGGTATGTGTTCACCGCTTCCACCATGGCTTCCACTCTGGGCGCCGATCAACATTATCAGTGAGATTGCAATACCGATCTCATTGTCGCTGCGTCTGTTTGCAAATGTGCTGTCAGGAACCGTAATCATGGCACTGGTATACGGTTTGCTTGGGGTAATTGCAACGGCATGGCCGGCAGCACTGCACGTATATTTTGATCTGTTTTCCGGAGCAATCCAGACGTATGTATTCTGTATGCTCACAATGACTTATGTGTCACAGGCATGTGGAGAAGAATGAAATGCATCCTCAAGATGCATTTCCTACGCAAATCGCTTCCGCGTAAGCGGAACTCTCATGCGATTTGCTCCTTGTATCAAAACAAGTATTTAATTTAAGGAGGATTTTACTATGAATATTTCAGGACAGGATTTAATCAGAGCATGTTCGGCTATCGGTGCAGGACTTGCAGTTATTGCAGGTATCGGACCTGGTATTGGACAGGGTATCGCAGCCGGACACGGCGCAGCAGCCGTGGGACGTAATCCGGGAGCAAGGGGACAGATTATGTCCACCATGCTGTTAGGTCAGGCAGTTGCAGAGACGACAGGTCTGTATGGTCTTGTTGTCGCACTGCTTTTACTTTTTGTACATCCGCTTGGATAAAGGAGGGGCAAACGAGTGTTAGCTGCACAGGAATTTTTATTTGATTTAAATCCACAGCTGCTCTTTGATGCTGCCCTGCTGGCAATTGCAGTATTTTTCCTTTATATGCTGATGTCATATCTGCTGTTTAATCCCGCGCGGAAACTTTTAAAAGACCGTCAGGATCACATTTCATCGGAACTGGATGAGGCCAGCGCCGACAAAGAAAAAGCAGCAGCGCTGAAAGCGGAGTATGAGGCAAAGTTAAAAGAAATTGACAAGGAAGCGGAAACGATTCTGGCAGATGCCAGACAAAAGGCGTTAAAGAACCAGAACCGCATTGTCAATGAGGCAAAGGAAGAAGCTGCACGCATTGTAAAACATGCACAGGAGGAGGCACTTCTGGAAAAGAAGCATGCCATGAATGATATGAAACAGGAAATGATCACTGTGGCATCCCTGATGGCACAGAAAGTTGTGGCATCTTCCATTACCGCAGAGATTCAGAGCACACTTGTGGATGAAACATTAAAAGAAATGGGTGAATCGACATGGCAAAATTAGTATCCAAAACATATGGGGATGCTTTGTTTGCGCTGGCGGTTGAAGAACATATGGTGGATCAATTATATGAAGAGGCGCAGGCTGTTGCACAGATTCTGCGTGAAAATACAGAACTGACCCGCCTGATGAATCATCCCAAAATCGAAAAAGAAGAAAAAGTCAGACTGATCGAGGATATTTTCAAAGGACGTATCGGTGATGAACTGGTGGGACTGCTGAGGATGCTTGTACAAAAAGGGCATTATAAGGAGACAGATCAGGTATTCACTTATTTTATTGACCGTGTCAAAGAGTATAAAAAAATAGGTACTGCCTATGTCACATCGGCGATGGAACTGACACCGCAACAGAAACAGGCGGTGGAACAAAAGCTGCTCGACACGACAAAGTACGTTCAGTTTGAGATACATTATACCACGGACCCCGCACTGATCGGAGGCATGGTCATCCGGATCCGGGACCGTGTTGTGGACGGCAGTGTCCGGACCAGACTGGAACATCTGACAAGAGACTTAGAACGTATACAATTGAAAGTAGGTGAGTGCGCTCCATGAATTTAAAACCAGAAGAAATCAGTTCTGTCATTAAGGAGCAGATCAAAAGATATGCTTCCCAGCTGGAAGTGGCAGATGTGGGAACCGTCATTCAGGTGGCGGACGGCATTGCACGTATCCATGGACTGGAAAATGCGATGCAGGGAGAATTGTTAGAATTTCCGGGAGAGGTATACGGTATGGTACTGAACCTGGAGGAAGATAATGTCGGTGCGGTACTTCTCGGAAGTCAGCACAATATCAATGAGGGAGATACGGTTAAAACAACCGGACGTGTGGTAGAAGTGCCGGTAGGAAATGCACTGCTCGGACGTGTTGTGAATGCGCTCGGACAGCCGATTGACGGAAAGGGACCGATCACAACGGATAAATACCGTCCGGTAGAACGTGTGGCATCCGGTGTCATTTCCAGAAAGGGAGTGGATACACCACTGCAGACCGGTATCAAAGCCATTGATTCCATGGTGCCGATTGGAAGAGGACAGCGAGAACTGATCATCGGAGATCGTCAGACCGGAAAGACCGCGATTGCAATTGACACGGTTATTAATCAGAAAGGGCAGGGCGTAAAGTGTATTTATGTGGCAATCGGCCAGAAAGCTTCTACCGTTGCCAATATTGTCCAGACACTCGAAGAGTATGGAGCTTTCAGTTATACAACCGTTGTTGCGGCTACGGCAAGTGAACTTGCGCCTTTGCAGTATCTTGCTCCGTATTCCGGCTGTGCAATCGGCGAAGAGTGGATGGAGAATGGCGAAGATGTACTTGTTATCTACGATGATTTGAGCAAACATGCCATGGCATACCGGACCCTGTCGCTGCTGTTAAAGCGTGCACCGGGCCGTGAGGCTTATCCGGGTGATGTCTTTTACCTGCATTCACGTCTGCTTGAGCGTGCGGCACGTCTGTCGGACAAACTGGGAGGAGGTTCCCTGACGGCATTACCGATCATTGAAACGCAGGCGGGAGATGTATCTGCATATATTCCGACAAATGTAATCTCTATCACAGATGGGCAGATTTATCTGGAGACGGAGATGTTTAATGCCGGTTTCCGCCCGGCAATCAATGCGGGACTTTCCGTTTCCCGTGTAGGAGGAGCCGCACAGATCAAGGCGATGAAAAAGATTGCGGCGCCTATCCGTACAGAACTGGCACAGTACCGGGAACTGGCTGCATTTGCACAGTTCGGTTCCGAACTGGATGCAGACACGAGTGAGAAACTGGCACAGGGAGAACGATTAAAAGAAATCTTAAAACAGCCGCAGTATCAGCCGATGCCGGTTGCAAAACAGATCGTTATCATCTATGCGGCAGTGAAAAAGTATCTTATGGACATTCCAGTAGAGGAAATTCTGCATTTTCAGGATGCGTTACTTGAACTTATTGATACTAGATATCCGGAGATTACCGGAAAGATTACAGAGACGCAGGTGATCGATGAGGAGACGGAACAGAAACTGATAGCAGCTATTCAGGAAACGAAAAAAGAATACCTGGCGTGAGGGTATGACAACAGGGGGTGATAACACATGGCGTCTATGAGGGATATAAAAAGACGAAAAGGAAGTATCCAGAGTACACAGCAGATTACCAAAGCCATGAAACTTGTTTCTACCGTAAAACTCCAGAAAGCCAAAGGGCGGGCAGAACAGACAGATCCCTATTTTCAGTATATGTACCGGACGGTAAGTTCCATTTTAGCACACAGCGGCAATATTGATCATCCATACTTAAGAAGCGGGGAATCCAAAAAGAAAGCGATCGTTGTACTGACTTCGAATCGTGGACTTGCAGGAGGATATAATGCGAATGTGGTGAAACTGATCACAGAAAGTGATGATGTTGCCAAAGAGGATGTCGTGATCTATGCAGTTGGCAGAAAAGGAATTGAGATACTGGAGCGAAAAGGATATCACATCGAGGTAGATGCCTCGGAAATTATGGAAAATCCGACATATCCGGATGCAGCAGCACTCTGTAAGAGAGTGCTCGACGATTTCGCGGAAGGAAAAATAGGAGAGATCTATCTGGCATATACGCATTTTAAAAATACCGTTAGTCAGGAAGCGCAGCTGATCCGTATGCTTCCAGTGGAAGTAAGTGAACCTTCGGAGGAAAAGTCTTCCAGAGAAATTCTTATGAATTATGAGCCAAACGAACAGGAGGCTTTGAATCAGATTATTCCAAAATATGTGACAAGTCTGTTTTATGGGGCACTGGTAGAAGCCGTGGCAAGTGAAAACGGTGCCCGCATGCAGGCCATGGATTCCGCAACAAGCAATGCGGAAGAGATGATAGAGGATCTTTCCTTAAAATATAACCGTGCAAGACAGGGATCTATCACACAGGAATTGACGGAAATTATTGCGGGAGCAAATGCGATAGAGTGACGTAATAAAGGAGAAGAAACATGGAAAATAAAGGAGCAATAGGAAAGATCACGCAGGTGATCAGTGCCGTGCTCGATATCAAATTTCCGGAAGGGCATCTTCCGGAGATCAATGATGCAATCCGTATTCCTTTAAAAAAGGGCGGAGAACTGATCGTTGAAGTAGCACAGCATCTGGGGGATGATACCGTGCGTTGTATTGCACTCGGACCGACGGACGGACTTGTCCGCGGTATGGATGCTATAGCGACGGGAGGACCGATTTCGGTACCGGTAGGAGAAAAAACACTTGGCCGTTTGTTTAATGTGCTGGGAGAGCCAATCGATGAAATTGCACCTCCGCAGACCAAGGAGCACTGGCCGATTCATCGGAAGGCACCTTCGTTTGAGGAACAGGCAACTTCCCAGGAAATGTTAGAGACAGGAATTAAAGTTGTCGATCTGCTCTGCCCGTATCAGAAAGGTGGAAAAATCGGATTGTTTGGAGGAGCCGGTGTAGGAAAAACCGTGCTGATCCAGGAACTGATTCATAACATTGCTACAGAGCATGGTGGATATTCGGTATTTACCGGAGTCGGAGAGCGTACCCGTGAGGGAAACGATCTGTATTATGAAATGAAAGAGTCGGGGGTTATCGATAAGACAACCATGGTGTTCGGACAGATGAACGAACCGCCTGGGGCACGTATGCGTGTAGCGCTTACCGGACTTACGATGGCTGAATATTTCCGTGATAAAGGCGGAAAAGATGTTCTGTTATTTATTGATAATATTTTCCGTTTTACACAGGCAGGATCGGAAGTGTCTGCCCTGCTCGGACGTATGCCGTCCGCAGTAGGTTATCAGCCGACCTTACAGACCGAGATGGGTGCATTACAGGAACGAATTACATCCACAAAGAACGGATCTATCACTTCCGTACAGGCGGTATATGTGCCGGCCGATGATCTGACAGACCCAGCACCGGCCACAACGTTTGCGCATCTGGATGCCACAACGGTACTGGATCGTTCCATCGTGGAACTTGGAATATATCCGGCAGTGGACCCGCTGGCTTCTACTTCGCGTATCCTTGATCCGAGAATTGTCGGGGAAGAACATTTTAAGGTTGCGCGTGGAGTACAGGAGATTTTGCAGAAATATAAAGAACTGCAGGATATCATCGCAATTCTCGGTATGGATGAGTTGTCGGAGGATGATAAGCTTGTTGTCAGCCGGGCACGTAAAGTACAAAGATTCCTGTCGCAGCCGTTTTCCGTGGCAGTACAGTTTACCGGACTGGAAGGCAAATATGTTCCGGTGGAAGAGACCATCCGCGGATTCCGTGAAATTCTGGATGGAAAACTGGATGACGTGCCGGAAAGTTATTTCCTGAATGCCGGAACAATTGATGAGGTAAAGGCGGCATATGCAGGGTAATGTGTGTGCCGGCTGGAGGAAACAGAGATGGAAAAGACATTTGATGTAGAAATCGTCACGCCGGACCGCGTTTTTTATAAGGGAACTGCGGATCTGCTGGAATTTAATACGGAATCCGGCGAGATCGGTGTATATCGTGATCACATTCCACTTACAACGGTACTGGAACCGGGGCTTGTCACGATCCATCATGGGGATGAAGAACAGGTGGCAGCAGTGCATGCCGGATTTGCCGAGATTCTGGGAGATAAGGTAACACTTCTGGCAGAACTGGCAGAATGGCCGGAAGAGATTGATCTGGAGCGTGCGGAAGCCGCAAGAGAGCGAGCAGAGGAGCGGATTCACAACAGAAATGACAATCTGGATCTAAAGCGCGCGGAATTTGCATTGCATAAGGCTCTGATCCGTATTAATCTTGCAGAGTATCGATAAGTGAAAATGGAAATAAGAGGGAGGGTATTTCATGGGAATATCCTCCCTCTTTTATGGACTTTTACACCGGAGTTTGGTACAATCGTAGTAGTAAGTTTGTATACAAATGAGGAGATATTGTGTACCGGAAGAATAAAAACAATTGGGTAAAGCATCTGGATTTTATGATTCTGGATCTGATTTGCCTGCAGGTGGCATTTTTTTTAGCCTATACATTACGACATAGAACTGTCAATCTATATACCAATTATATATATGCAAATTTGTCTATCGTTCTGATCCTGATAGATGTTTGTCTTTTGATTTTCCTGAATACACTTAAAAATGTATTAAAACGTGGATATCTGGTAGAGTTTATCGCAACCATTAAGCATGTGGCGATTGTGGAACTGATTGCTGTCCTGTATCTGTTTTCGGTAAAGGATGCGGGAGATTTTTCGCGAATCACGTTCTTTCTCATGGCATTATTCTATGGATTGCTTACCTATGGAACAAGACTTCTGTGGAAAAAACATATTCTTCGCACGCTGCATCTGAAGCAGAACAAGTCCGTACTGGTTATCACAAACTTTGACCGGCTGTCTCAGGTGGAAAAGGATATCCGGGCGAAACGTTATGTGATGTTTCAGATATCGGGTGTGGCTGTGATCGGAAACATGCCAGAGGATCATCCGACGGAAATCGCGGGAATTCCGCTGGTTGCAGCAGGTGATTATGTGGTGGAATATCTCTGCAGGGAATGGGTGGATGAAGTATTTGTAAATCTGCCATTGCAGAGTGCCCAGCTGGATGATCTTGTCCGGCAGTTAAACGAGATGGGAATTACGGTGCATATCCAGCTGGCAGATAAACTGATGGTCGGAACACAGCGGCAGTTTGTGGAGCGTCTTGGGGGATACACCGTGTTAACCACAAGCATCAATACGATTTCCACCGGAGAACTGTTTGTAAAACGTCTGTTTGATATTATCGGGGGACTGGTGGGATGTGTGCTCACTGGTATTCTGTTTCTGTTTCTGGCTCCCGCCATTAAGATTCAGTCACCCGGACCGGTATTCTTTTCCCAGATCCGTGTGGGGAAAAACGGAAAGAAGTTTAAGCTGTACAAGTTCCGGAGTATGTATACTGACGCGGAAGAACGTAAGGCACAGCTTGCCGCAGAAAACAGAGTCACAGACGGGCTGATGTTTAAGCTGGATTTTGATCCGCGTATCATCGGCTGCAGACAGCTGCCGGATGGAACGGTGAAGAAAGGAATCGGGAACTTTATCCGTGACTGGTCTTTCGATGAGTTTCCACAGTTCTGGAATGTCTTAAAGGGGGACATGTCTCTGGTAGGAACGAGACCGCCTACAGAGGATGAGTGGGTCAGATACGAACTGCACCACAGAAGCCGTCTGGCCATCAAACCGGGAATCACCGGAATGTGGCAGGTGAGCGGCCGCAGCAATATTACAGATTTTGAAAAAGTTGTAGAACTGGATCGTTATTACATTTTAAACTGGAGTCTGGGACTGGATGTGAAAATTATTTTCCGGACGGTACCGGAAGTTGTGAAAAAAAACGGATCTATGTAGAAGAATTTCCGGTTGCAGCAATAAATAGTTTGAGAAGGCGTATCGCATAATTCCTTTGGGAGGCGGGCGCCTTTTCGATTATGTGGATCAGTGTCATTGCATCTTTTTGCTGCCATTCCCGCTCCGTTTCAGAGATTTCTCCAAACATCATATAATCTAAATTCATATCTAACGATTTGGCAATCGCCAGCATGGTTTCCACAGACATACCACACATCCCTCGTTCAATATCGGAACAGTATTTTGTTGCCCGGTTGATCCGCACCGCCAGTTCATCCTGCGAGAGTCCAAGTTGTATCCGCTTATGGCGAATCCGTTCGCCAACTGCAATTCTATCATAAGGTTCCCGTTTCTTATTCATTTCGTAATCCTCTGTATTCCCAAAAATTACCAATTTTCCTATATAAAGATAGTATCAGTTATTAAAATATAATAAACACTTTTCAAACGTAAAATATAGGCGCGTTTAGGACTTGAGTATTTGTGCGTTTACAAACGGAAAAACGGGAAAATTCGCCAATTTTCGCGGGTAAACCTACTGTGAGAAGACCAGGATATGGAGTAAAATATTTTTGTCGCAAATATAATTATAGAATAATTATGAACAGCAAAGAGAAAAAATGCCGATTGATTTTCACACACATATTCTTCCGGGAATAGATGACGGAAGCCGGAATGTAGAAATGTCACTAAGAATGTTAGCAGCGCAGAGGGAGCAGCAGGTTGATGAAATCGTAGCAACTCCCCATTTTTATGCACAGAAGGATTCTGTGGAGGAATTTTTGCTGCGCAGACAGCGAAGCTATGAAAAATTAAAAACTGCGATGGAAGAAAATGGTTTTGACCAGAAGCTGTATCTGGCAGCGGAAGTTTACTATTTTCAAGGAATCGGAAGTGCCGGAATGATCCCGAAGCTTTGTGTGGAAGGAACACAGACACTTCTTCTGGAAATGCCGTTTGCCCAGTGGAATTCTGCCATTTATGCAGATGTGGAGAAACTGGTACGGCACCAGAAACTGAAAGTTGTCCTTGCCCATATTGAGCGTTATTACGAATTTCAGAAGAAAAAAGAAATCTGGGATGCCGTCATGGAACTTCCGTTATACAAGCAGATGAATGCAGGCGTATTTCTGAACTGGAAAAAGAGGCATAAAGCGTTTCAGCTTGCAAAAGAAGCCACAACCATTATTCTTGGCAGTGATTGTCACAACATGGATACCCGGCATCCAAATATTGCCGAGGGGCGCATCGTGCTTGCAAAGAGATTTGGCGAAGCGTTCCTCCAGAAAACGGATCGCCTGACCAGGGAGGTACTGCAGTGAGCGAAAAAAAGAAAACCATGCGTGCAGTTATAGAAATTATCATTGCCGTACTTGTAATCATTGCTGTATATTTTATCATCCGTGGGATGGATCGGCACGACGTGCGTATCCAGCAGGCAGCTACAGAAAATGAAACGCAGCGTGTCTGGAAAGAATTTCAAGAAAAAACCGTCTCGATCAAGCTACATAAAAAGACCTGGAAATTTGCCCATCCGGTTCAGACGTATCTCTTTATCGGAACGGACAAAAGCGGAAACGAAGATGCCGAGGGAGAAGAATATCATGGCTCGATGGCAGATGCACTGATGCTTGTTGTTGTGGATGAAGAAGAAAAAGCATATGGAATTTTGCAGCTGAACCGGGACACCATCACCGAAGTGCCAATGCTTCTGCAAGACGGAAGTGCCAATGCCAGTGCACAGATGCAGCTTTGCACGGCACACTGGTATGGAAAGGACAAGGCTGCAAGCTGTGACAATACGGTGGAGACCGTATCCAAAATGCTTGGGGGGCTGCCTATTGATGGATACTATGCATTGAAAATGGAGGCGATGCCACTTCTGAATCATGAGGTGGGGGGAGTAACCGTTACACTGGAAGATGATATGACCAAGCTGGACCCGGCTATGAAAAAAGGGACAACGCTTACCTTGACAGACCGGCAGGCAGAACTGCTCATGCAGTCCCGGTATGCCATGGATGACGATCGCAATACGCAGCGTATGCGCCGCCAGCAGATCTTTTTAAACGCATTCATGAAAAAGATAAAAAAACAGAATGCGGGGGATGTCAATGCGACCGTGAAATTATATGACCGGCTGCGCCCGTATGCGACGACAGATATTAAGATGAATGATCTAACTGCCCTGTTAAAGGATATGCAGGGATATACAGACAAAGGAATTATCACAATCGACGGTACATCCAAAATTGGAGAAAAGCTGCACGATGGGAAAAAGCACTGGGAGTTTTATATGGATGAAGATTCACTGGAGACATCTATGAAACAACTGTATCCACTGGTGCAAGAGAAAGGAAAGTAACGAATGAACCAGGAAAACCAACTGACAGAGAAGAACAGCGAAGAAACCGAAATTGATCTGCTTGAAATTTTTTATCTGCTGCGGGCAAAGCTGGTATGGCTGATTCTCGCATTTGTGATCGGGGGAGTGATTGCAGGCTCCATCACACATTTTCTGATCACACCAAAATATACGGCAACTGCAAAAATGTATATGATTTCCGCATCCAGTGGAAGTGTGCTTGATCTGTCGGATTTCAATATCGGAACATCCCTTTCCCAGGACTATACCGAATTGATCAAAATCCGTCCCGTGTTCAATGAAGTGATTGATAACCTGAATCTGGATATGGAATATGAAGATCTTTTGAAGAAAGTAAGCATCTCGGTTGTTGGAGATTCACGGTTACTTGCTGTGTCGGTGGAGGACAATGATCCAAAACTTGCACAGTCGATGGTCAATGAACTTGTAGATACAGCGGTAACCTACATTCCGAAAGTTATGAATGCATCGGAGAATGCACAGCCGACCATTGCGGAATATGCAGTGGTTCCAGATGAACCGAGTTCGCCGAACCTTGCCAAAAATATTATTCTCGGAGCGGTTGTTGCAATGCTTCTTGTAGCCGTGATCTTCGTGGTACGTATGCTTATGGACGACAGCTTAAATACGGCAGAGGATGTCGAAAAAGAATTTGGTATCATGCCGTTTACCGTTATTCCGGAGGGGGATATCGAAGAAATTTCTGATGAGGTAGAAAAAGCGATCAGTAAAGAGAAAAAGAAAAGAAGGAAGAAAAAGTAATGGAATTTACACCGAAAAACCGTGCGACAGTCCAGAATATGCCGAAACTTCCGTATGCGGTAGAGGAAGCACTGAACCGTCTGCGCGTCAATGTGAGCTTTCTTGGAAGCAAAGTGAAAAAAATCATGGTGATATCCAGCGCTCCGGATGAGGGAAAAAGTTTTATTGCCATGCAGCTGTGGCGTCAGATGGCAGAAGCCGGCAGCAAGAGCATTCTTGTGGACATGGATCTGCGCAAGAGTGTTATGGTTGACAAATATCAGATTGTCCGGGAAGACAATGGAAAAATTCTGGGAACTTCCGATTATCTGGCAAGTGACGATACGTTGGACAAATATGTGTTGCGTACCAATATCGGAGCGGGAGATCTCCTTCCGAATAAAGAAAATATTATTAACCCGTCCATGCTTCTCGAAGGACAGAAACTGGCAAGTACATTTGAGGAACTGGATGAAAATTATCGTTATACGTTTATTGATGCTCCACCATTGAATCTGGTATCGGATGGAGAAAAGATTGGCTCGCTGTGTGATGGCGCACTGCTGGTTGTCCGCGCAGGAGAAACGCCAAAGGCAATGGTTCGTAATTCGATCCGCCAGTTGGAGCGTGCCGGGTGTCCGGTTGTCGGCATTGCACTCAGCCGTGCCAAAGGCGCTGCAAATGGATATTATCACAAATATGGCAACTACTATGGCAAGAGTTATTATGGAAAAGGCTATGGCTACTATGGAAAACATGGATATTATGGCTATGGCACAGAGCAGAAGTAGGTGATTCCCCGAAAGGGTTTTCACATAAATAATCAGGGAAGGAGGATTATATCCCAATGAACAAATTAATCAAGAAGGTGCTGGTAGGTATTACCGCTGCTACTATGATGTTTGGATCTGTTTGTACTGCTTATGCTGCAACAGATTCTGCAACCGTAGCTCCAGCTCCGGAAAAACAGACAAACGTCAAGGCTGATAATGGCGCAAAGGTAAGTACCGCAGCAAACGGTACAGCAACCGTAAAGGCTTTACCAAAGACAACAAAGAAGAGTGTTACAGTAGCTTCTAAGGTTGTTGTAGATGGAGTCTCTTACAAGGTTACAGTAATTGGAGCAAAGGCTTTTGCAAATGCTACAAAAGCTACAACTGTTACACTTCCAGCCAGCATCAAGACCATTGGCGCTCAGGCATTTACAGGTGCAAAGTCTGTAAAGACAATCGTCATCAAGTCTGCTTCCGTAAAGGTTGACAAGACTGCATTTAAGGGTGTAGACACCAAAAAGATGACAATCAAGGTTTCCGGTATGTCTGCAAAGCAGCTGAAAGCATTCAAGGCTCAGCTGAAGAAAGCCGGATTCAAAGGAACCGTAAAGAAAGTTTCTAAATAATCCCGGGTTTCTGAAAGGGGCGCACAGAGCTGATTCTGCTGTGCCCTTTCTTATAGATAAAATTGAAAACAAACAAAAGTAATAAGAATGATAAAAATGATAGAGGGGAAGCATCATGTATCAGAAAGCAAAAAACAGCTGGATCAAACACATTGATTTTGTGATACTGGATATTCTGTGTCTGCAGGTTTCTTTTTTCCTGGCATATCTCGTCAGACACCGGAATCTGAATTTATATTCCAATTCCGTGTATGGAAACCTTTCCATCGTGTTGATCCTGATCGATGTATGCATGATGTTCTTTTTAAATACATGTAAGAACGTTCTGAAACGTGGACTGCTCATAGAACTGGCGGCAACCATGCGTCAGGTCAGCCTGGTGATACTGTTTGCCGTGTTTTATCTGTTCTTTGTGAAAGATGCGGGTGATTTTTCTCGTATTACACTGTTTCTGACCGCTATATTTTATGCTATAATCAGTTATGGGACAAGAATTCTCTGGAAACGGCATGTATTGCGGAATCTGCGGCTTGGAAGAAAGAATTCTATCGTGATATTGACCGACTGGGCCAATCTTCCACAGGTGCGGGAAGATATCCAACATCACAGCTATGAACTGTTTCAGATTCGAGGAATCGCTGTGATCGATGTCAATGAAAAGAAAACACTTCCCGAAAAACTGGGGGACATCCCATTTGTGGCAGAGGGAGAATCTGTTATGGATTACTTGTGCCATGCATGGGTGGATGAAGTATTTATCGATCTGCAGCCAAATGATCCGCGGGTAGACAGATGGATCGACCAGCTGACGGAAATGGGAGTAACGGTACATCTGAAACTTGCCAACCGGATGGAGCTGGCGGCGAACAAACAGTTTGTGGAAAAACTGGGACGATACACGGTGCTGACTACAAGCATCCGCACCGTGAGTACCTGGGAACTGTTTCTCAAACGGCTGATAGATATTCTTGGAGGCATCGTCGGCTGCATCCTCACTGGAATTCTGTTTCTGATCCTTGCACCGATGATCTATCATGAATCGCCCGGTCCGATCTTCTTCGGACAGACCAGGATCGGAAAGAATGGCAAGAAATTTACGTGCTATAAATTCCGCAGTATGTATCTGGATGCGGAGGAGCGCAAAGCAGCACTTGCCGCAGAAAACCGTGTATCGGATGGAATGATGTTTAAACTGGATTTTGACCCGCGCATCATCGGCAGCAGGCGTCTGCCGGACGGAACGATAAAAAAGGGGCTTGGAAATAAGATCCGCGACTGGTCCATCGATGAGTTTCCACAGTTCTGGAACGTGCTCAAAGGGGATATGTCTCTGGTAGGTACACGTCCACCAACGGAAGATGAGTGGGTGAAATACGAGTTGCACCACAGAAGCCGCCTGGCAATCAAACCTGGGATCACCGGGATGTGGCAGGTAAGTGGGCGCAGTGAGATTACGGATTTTGAACAGGTGGTGGCACTTGATCGCAGTTATATTGCGAACTGGAGCCTGGGACTTGATGTGAAAATATTGTGCAAAACAGTGGGAGTCGTGCTGAAACATGAGGGTGCGATGTGAGCGGGAGTTATCTAAGATGAAGCATGTGACAGACAAAAAAAATCTTAAAATTTGCTTAGTGGGTTCTTCAGGAGGGCATTTGACGCACTTGTATATGCTTAAACCGTTTTGGAAGGATAAGAATCGTTTCTGGGTAACGTTTGATAAAGAAGATGCGAGGAGCCTTCTTAAGGATGAGAAGATGTATCCATGTTATTTTCCAACAAATCGTAATATCAAAAATTTGATTCGCAATACGTTTCTTGCAATCAGAGTTTTGAAAAAAGAAAAACCGGATTTGATTATTTCTTCCGGTGCTGCTGTAGCTGTGCCGTTCTTCTATCTGGGTAAGATGATGGGGGCAAAGTTGATTTACATTGAAGTGTTTGATCGTATAGATAAACCTACAATGACAGGAAAGATGGTTTATCCGATTGTTGACAAGTTTATTGTACAGTGGGAAGAAATGAAGAAAGTATATCCAAAGGCAGTCAATTTTGGTAGTATTTTTTAGAATGGAGAAATTATGATTTTCGTAACTGTGGGGACGCATGAGCAGCCTTTTAACCGTCTGGTGAAAAAAATTGATGAATTAAAAGGAAACGGAACAATACAGGATGATGTTTTTATCCAGACGGGATTTAGTACATATGAACCGAAAAATTGTCAGTGGAGTAAATTGATTCCATATAATCAGATGATTAAAAATGTGGAAGATGCACGTATTGTGATTACGCATGGAGGTCCGGCAAGTTTTATTATGCCGCTTCAGATTGGAAAAACTCCGATTGTTGTTCCACGCCAGCATCAGTTCAATGAGCATGTGAACGATCATCAGGTTGAATTTGCAAGAAATGTGGCAAAACGGATGGGGACAATTATCCCGGTGGAAGATATTGAAACATTGGGAGATGTTATAACAAATTATGATGAGATTGTTGCGGGAATGGGATCTGGGATGAGCAGCAATAACTCAAAATTCAATGAAGAGTTAGAAGAACTGATAAAAAAATTATAGTAATGGGAATAAGTAGCAAAATATTTTGAAAAATTAAATAAAAGTTTCGAAAAACTGGTAGAAGAGAAGAGGAAAGTATTATGCAACAGAATAGAAAAGTACTGATAATTAGTACCGTTGGTCTCATTTATGATGGGATTACCAGTGTGATTCTTTCGTGTCTGAATGCAATGGATCGGACAAAAATTGAATTTTATGTTGCAGCAACTATAGATTGTAAGCCGAGTATAAGAAAGCAGTTAGATGAGATGGGGTGTATTGTTGTAGATTTTCCGAATAGGAGAACTCAACCTCTACAATATTTCAATGCTTTATGCAAATTTATAAGAAGAGAGCATGTGAATGTTGTTCATGCGCATGGCAATAGTGCGACTCTGGCTATCGAAATGTTAGCTGCATGGATAGGTGGAGCGAAAAAGAGAATTGCACATTCACATAATACAAGATGTGATCGGATAAAGGCAGATAAGGTTTTACGTCCTGTGTTTAATTTATTTTACACGGATGCATTAGCTTGTGGAGAAGATGCTGGAAGATGGTTGTTTGGGTCAAAAAAATTTACAGTTTTAAATAATGGAAGAGATATTAAAAAGTTTTCTTTTAAGCCAGAAACTAGACAGTTGATAAGGAAAAAACTTGGACTTTCAAATGAAATAGCCATTGGACATGTAGGAGGTTTTGTTGAACAGAAGAACCATATTTTTCTTCTTGAAATCTTTAAGGAAATAAAAAAGATTGAGCCAACTGCAAAATTCTTCTTGATTGGTGATGGTCCGAAGAAAAAAGAAATTGAAGAAAAGTCAAAAAGTCTTGACGTAACTTTTTTGGGTATAGTTGATAATGTATATGATTATTTGAACGCAATGGATGGAATGATTTTGCCATCCCTTTTTGAAGGGCTTCCATTGGTGGCAATTGAGTGGCAATTGAATGGTTTGCCAGTTCTGGCATCAGATATGGTAACCAAAGAATGTGTTTTGGTAGATTCATTTCAGTTTTGTTCTTTAAATATAAATGTCGAGCAATGGGCAAAAAAAATTATTCAAATGGTTCAACTTTATGATAGACGAAATGAATCCGAACAGGCACAAGACAATGCCAAAAAAAGAGGCTTTGATATTAGGATGTCTGCAAAAGTATTAAGAGACATGTATTTAACTGATTAAGATTGATAAATTGAAATAATGCAGTTTTAATTGGAAAGATAGTGAACATTATGGTGGATCAGAACTCAAATTTCGATTAGTATTGTGCTATTTTGAATTTGCTTAAGCGATATGTTTGGGATCAGCCATATTTTGTAAAATTTATGCAGTGTCAGAGGTCCGATAGAAGGTTTTACAAGATATGACTGGTATTCGTATTATTTCTATGGCAAAAACAGGTGTGCATGGAGTTATTCACTTTGCAATGGACATATGGCTTAAGAACGTTCAGATGATTCATGTTGTGTATAAAAGTTTATTTGTAAATAGTGGATTAAGTTTTTAGAGAAAGATTAATACGGAGGATCATATAAAAGTGTTTCATAAGTATTACATTGGTTTCATAAGTGCATGTAAAATATTATGTGCAAAAGTTTGTAACCATGGAAAAATGCAATCAAGTTGGATTAATTCCATTAGAGGAGCTTTTAAAACTGAAATTATAGGCAATGGAAGTATTGTAATTGGTAAATTTTTGATGTCAAGAGGACCGCTCTATATTAAATCTGTAAATAATGGAAAATTGAATATTGGGGAAAAAGTTTTTTTTAATCATAATTGTTCCATTACTTGTGCAGAAAATATTACTATTGGAAATAACTGTATGTTTGCTAATAATCTTGTTATTATCGATCATGACCATGAGATTGGGAAAAATGGGGGAACAGGAGAACTTGTTTCGGAACCAATCATTATTGAAGATCAGGTTTGGTGTGGCGCAAATGTCACAATAACGAAAGGTGTTCATATTGGAACAGGTGCTGTAATTGCTGCAAACGCGGTAGTGGTAAGTGATGTAGAAGCACATACTATTGTTGCAGGTGTGCCTGCTAAAAGAATTAAATAATTTGAAATGATAGAGGAAAAAATGATACCTAAGATAATTCATTATTGTTGGTTTGGTGGAAATTCACTTCCATCAGACGTTTTGAAATGTATTAAAACGTGGGAAAAATATTGCCCAGATTATGAAATTAAACGTTGGGATGAATCAAATTTTGACGTGAATAGCCATCCTTTTATAAAGGCTGCATATGAATCAAAAGCGTGGGCTTTTGTATCTGATTATGCTAGATTGAAGGTTGTGTACGAAAATGGGGGTATTTATTTAGACACAGATGTTGAACTTTTAAAAAACCTGGATTTTTTATTGAAAAATCAGTGTTACATAGGAATTCAGCAACCTGAGCTTCTATGTAACACTGGGCTTGGTTTTGGAGCAGAAAAATTAAGTCCAGTGGTACACAAAATGTTGGAATGTTATGATACTATTTTATTTTCAGAACAAGAAAAAGCATCATTTGCTTGTCCTTGGTTAAATGATAAGGTGATTCGTTCTTTTGGAACAATTAGCAATGATGAGGTTACGTATTTAAAAGAAGTAACAGTATACCCACCATGTTATTTTGATCCACTTTCAACTGGAAACACTAAGAATTTATTTTGTGACAAGACAGTTTCGATTCATCACTATGCAGCAACATGGACAAAAAAGAGAACACGGTTAAAAAGAAAATTAATTCGCCTATTCGGAGAAAAACGATATTATAACTTAAAAAAGTTATTTCATAGAGTTCAGTAGAGCAAGTAGAAAGAGGTAAATGAAATTAGATGAAATTGAAAATATCGATAAATAAACTTTATTTTTACTTTGTAATTTTGGCATTTCTTTTTCCAAAAGGATTTTCTGAATTAAGTAAAATATATCATGATATAGCTTCTGCTATAGTTTGGCTTGCCGTAATGATGATTCTCATAAAAGAAAGTAGGTTTATTGTAAAAAATGCAAAATTTAAGTCGAAAGGTTTTTTAATTGCTTTATATTTTGTAATATCTTTTTTTATTACATTCCTAAATCGAAGTACAGTTACATCTGGATTTCAACAGATTTTTGCGGTGCCAATATTATGTGTATTTGTCATTTCAAATATGCAAAGGCATCCACAGGCTTTGCTTGAAACGTTTATTTCAGTACTTACGATAGAATTTGTGTTGAATGCTATTTTTACAGTTACCGTATTTAGGGGAGAAGAACATTTGATATTTTTGGGACATGTTCAAGTGGTTTCTCAGTTTGGTTTAATTGCTTTATTTATTGCAACTTTATATTGGATGCTTTTTAAAATTCACAAAAAAGGTGTTATTTTTTTAATATTGATTACGTTATTAACGATGTTCACAACAGATGCTAACGCAGCAATTTTATCAGCATTAATATTATGTATTGCCTTTATAATATATAAATGGAGATTATATCATATTTTATGTTTTAAAACACAAATTTATTTAATTGGAATGATTATTTTAAACTTATTGATTATATATATGACGGCAGTTAATACAAATATAATTCCAAATTTGAACTTTAATGGTCGTAAATATGTATGGCAAGATGCCTTGTTGAATATAAGTAATAGTATATGGGTAGGATATGGAATTGATGGTGTTTTGTTACATACATTTTGGACAGAATGGACGGGTAATGGATTTAATTATGCACATAATCAAATTCTTCAAAATATGCTTGATGGCGGTATAGTTTTGACTATTTCATTTTGGATAATGATATTTATGTTTACAATTGAAACAAATTCTATAAAACAAAAAAAGTATAAATTATTATCAAATGCTGGTTTGATTACTTTGCTTTTTATTATGATTTTTGAAAGTACAACATTATATTGTTATATGTATATAGTTTTATCAATTATCTTTGTACTGCCTTTAATAGAAAAATCTGAAAATTATGAAAAAAAATTAGTAAGGATAGGAGAATTATATCATGGGTCTTTTTAGTAGATTGCGTTTTGAATTTTCAAAGAGATATTATGCATATAGAATTAAAAAAAAAGCAGCAAAGTGTGGAGATGGTATTTACACTGGGGGGAAATCATATGTTACCTCCAATACCTATTTAGGAAAACATGTGTGCTTTAATGGGATGGCAATGTCCGGTAATGGTAAAATTGTTATTGGGGATTATTTTCATAGCGAACCAGGGTGTCAGATAATTACATCTTTTCATAATTATGAAGGTGAAGCTATTCCATATGATAATTCATTTATGGATAAGGATGTTAATATAGGAAAATGTGTGTGGCTAGGAAACAATGTTATAATTTTAGGAGGAGTGAATATCGGTGAAGGTGCAATTGTTCAGGCGGGGTCTGTTGTATGTAAAGATATACCTGCTTATGCAATAGCAGGTGGGCATCCAGCAGTTCCTTTTAAATATAGAAATATAGAACATTATAATAAAATGGAAAAAGAAAATAGATTTCATTAAATTGAAGAGGAGATCACATGAACATTACTGTACTGAAAGAAAAATATAGAAAAATGTCTATACCCGTTAAGGCATCAATTTGGTATATGGTATGCAATGTGATTAATAAAGGAATTTCGCTGTTATCAACGCCTATTTTTACAAGGTTATTGACAGAAGAACAATATGGAACATTTGCCATTTTTCAATCGTGGTTTTCGATTTTAATTATATTTACGTCATTGAACGTGTTTTTGGGTGGATATCAAAAGGGATTGCTTTTATTTAAAGAAGATATCAAAAGATTTACCGCTTCTCAATTAGGATTAACAACCACAATTACAATTATATTTTTTGGTATATATATATTAAACAAAAATTTTTGGACTGGTATATTTGATTTGCCGTCAAACTTGATGACTGCAATGTTTATAGAATTGCTATTGATGCCGGCTTTGGAGTTGTGGTCTACACAACAGAGGTTTGATTATAAATATAGAAAATATGTAGCATTGACTTTGGCAATGAGTATTATAGCTGTTGGTGGAGGGACAATAGCTGTTATTTGTTCAAAATATAAATTAGAGGCTCGCGTATATACGGATGTATTGGCAAAATCTTTATTTGCTGGACTATTGTTTGTGCTAATTTTTTTATCTGGTAAATGCTTTTTTGAAAAAAAATATTGGAAGTATTCACTCTTGTTTAATTTGCCATTAATTCCGCATTATTTATCAAATTATGTTTTAAATCAGTCAGATCGAGTGATGATTGGAAAGATGGTAGGGAATACACAAGCTGCATATTATAGTGTTGCGTACACCATATCTACAATGATGATTTTGATAACTAATGCAGTCAATAATTCATTAACACCATATATATACAAATCGATAGAGAGTGATGAAAGAAAGAATATAAAAAAAGTAACAAAACCCATTTTATTTTTGATTGCAGTTTTGTGTTTGATTACAATGGCTTTTGCACCTGAAGTTATTAGAGTCTTTGCAGGAAAACAATATTTGGATGCCATATATGTTATTCCTCCGATAGCTGCATCCGTTTTTTTTATTTTTTTGTATTCATTATTTAGTAATGTAGAATATTATTATCAAAAAACTGGATTTATAGCAGTGGCCACTTGTTTAAGTGCAGTTCTAAATTTGCTTTTAAATTATGTATTTATAAAAAAATATGGATATTATGCTGCAGGATATACTACGTTGGTATGTTATATTTGTTTGGCTGTTTTTCACTATATTTTTTATAGAAAAGTGATGAAATTACAGAATATTAAAGAAGAAATATATGATAAAAGATTAATTTTACTATTATCTGTAATAGTTATATTTGTAATGATAATAATGGTTGTTACGTATAGAACAATAGTTATTAGATATGGAATCCTAACAGCAATATTAGTAATTGCTTATTTGTTTAGAAATAAAATAAAGGAAATAATATTAAAATTCAAAAATGTAAAAAAATAAGGTGATTTTATTATTTCTAAACGCAATTTATTCATTATATTGTAAATTATAAAACAGTAAATCAAACAGGAGTAATTATGAATATAATAAATTATTTGGAAAAAAATGGCATTAAGAGAGCTGTATATGTTATTTATCATTATAAAGTAGATTTATTAATTCAAAAGATATTACATGTCTTTTTGAAAAATGCAAAATTGAAGGATGTAATAGTAATTGAAAGTCATAATGATTTTGATTCAAATGGAGGTGCATTCTATGATTACCTTATTCAAAATGGATACAACGATAAATATAAAATTGTTTGGCTTTTAAAAAATAAGTTTGATAGAAAGGGAAGTTTGCCTAATAATGTAGAAGTATATTATCTTTTTAGACCAAGTTTAAAAAAGGATTATTATATAAATATTGCAAAAATATTTACTGCTGATAATATTATAACGACAAAAATGAGGGAGGATCAAAAGTCATATTATTTTAGACATGGGGCTGGAGGCTTAAAAAATACTAAGGGGCAGGGGAGCATCCCTAACTCGGTAGATTATATATTGGGAATGTCAAAGGCATACGCAGATATAGAAAGAAATCAACTTTCATTAGATGAAGGTGATAAAAGACTGATTTATATGGGGTTTCCTTCACACGACATTTTATTATCGGATAATCCTGAGGAAATAAAAAAAGTAACAGATAAAAAGTTTGAAAAAGTAATTTTATGGATGCCAACTTTTAGAAAAGGTGGGGGATATAAACGAAATGACTCAAATGTCGAGCAACCATTAGGTATACCATTAATTAACGATTTAGATACATATAGGAGTCTTAATGACAGACTCAAAGAGAAGAACGTATTTTTAATAATTAAAATACATCCGATGCAGGATTTGAAAAATTTGAGAATATATGATTTGACTAATATAAAAGTTTTAACAGGTGATGATGTGAAAAAACTTCATGTTGATAATTATAGATTAATGAGCTGTTGTGATGCAATGATTAGTGATTATTCTGGAGCAGCATATGATTTTTTACAGTTAAACAGGCCTCTGGCGTATGTATTATCTGATGTTAAAGATTATAAGGTTGGTTTTGTTGTTGATGACATTTCTAAGTTGATAGGGGGAAAAGAAATATATACGTATGATGATTTAAGAGATTTTATAACAGATATTGTTGAAGATAATGATATTTATAAAGAGAAAAGAGAAAAATTAAGGGCTTTATTTTATCAGTATCATGACGCAGACAATTGTAAACGAATTGTTCAATTTATGAAACTATAATTATGTTATGAGGTGAGAAAATTGTTAAATTTTACAGTTGGTCCTGTAATGTCGTCAGAAGAGGTTAGGATTATTGGTGCTGAACAGGTCCCGTATTTTAGAACAAGTGAATTTTCTGTTACCATGTTAGAAAATGAAAAATTTATGCTTGAATATTCAAAGGCTCCAGAAGGCTCGAAGGCAGTATTCATGACCTGTTCAAGTTCAGGTTCCATGGAAGCTATTGTCATGAATTGTTTTACAAAAGAGGATAAGTTACTGGTTATCAACGGTGGAAGTTTTGGACATAGATTTGTACAGCTTTGTGAAATTCATGAAATACCTTGTGTAGCTTTGAAATTAGAACATGGAAAGAAACTGACAAGAGAACGATTATATGAATATGATGGTCAGAACTTTACAGGACTTCTCGTAAATGTTGATGAAACATCAACAGCAGTACTTTATGATACAACAATGATTGGTGAGTTCTGTAAGAAAAATAATATGTTTTTTGTATGTGATTGCGTGTCTTCTTTTTTAGCTGATCCATTCAATATGGAAGAATGTGGAGCTGATGTTATGATTACAGGTTCACAAAAAGTTTTAGCATGTCCCCCTGGGGTCTCAATTATTGTGTTATCACCGACGGGAGTACGGCGTGTGGAAAAATCTAAAGCAAGGACAATGTATTTTGATTTAAAAGACGCTTTAAAGAATCAGGAAAGGGGACAGACACCTTTTACTCCAGCAGTAGGTATTTTGTTACAAATAAATAAAAGACTTAAGGAAATCAAAAATCAGGGTGGCGCAGATGCGGAAATTGCAAGAGTTGCAGCTCAGGCAAAAGATTTTAGAGATAAGATAAAAAATTTGCCATTCGAATTTGTTTCGGAAAGTCCGGCGAATGGAGTTACTTCCATACACCCAACAACAGCAAATGCTTATGATATCTTCTTAAAGTTGAAAGATGAGTATGAAATCTGGGTATGCCCTAACGGAGGGACTATGAAAGATTCTATTTTTAGGGTAGGACATATAGGAGCATTAACTCATCAGGACAATACAACTTTGGTTAATGCATTTAAGGACTTACAAAAGAAAGGTATTCTTTAGTAAGTGGAAAGGGGACACATGACTAAAGTAATCACGTATGGAACGTATGATCTTTTACATTATGGACATATCAGACTTTTGGAAAGAGCAAAAGCATTAGGAGACTACCTCATTGTAGGAGTTACCGCTGATGATTTTGATAAGTCACGTGGAAAAATAAATGTGCAGCAATCACTGATGGAACGTGTAGAAGCGGTGCGTGCTACGGAAATTGCTGATGAAATTATAATTGAAGAATATGAAGGTCAGAAAATAGATGATATTCGGCGATATGATATAGATATATTTACCGTTGGTTCTGATTGGATTGGTAAATTTGATTACCTTAATAAATACTGTAAAGTTGTTTATCTTCCAAGGACAGAAGGAATATCAAGCAGTGAAATCAGGACTGAAAGAAGAAAAAATCTGATTCAGGTAGAGGGAACGAGTGAGATATGTAAAAAGTTTATTAATGAGTGTGAATATGTGAATGGGGTCGAAATAATGGATCATGATGCAGATGCTTATTATATAGCTTCGAAACCAGAAGAACATTTTAATGAGATTTCAAGCTATTTAAAAAAGGGTAAACATGTAATATGTGAGTCTCCAATAGCATTAAAAAAAGAAGATATTGATACATTATTCACTCTTGCAAATGAAAATAACTGTATTTTGATGGATGGTATTAAAACTGCATATTCTACAGCCTATAATCGCTTGCTGCTATTAATCAAAAGCGGAAAAATAGGTGAGGTTCTATCTGTAGATGCTACATGTACAAGTTTAAAAGATTTGCAGGAATCTTATGATTTGGACAAAAAATGGAATAGTATTTGTGCATGGGGCCCAACAGCAATGCTTCCTGTGTTTCAAATTCTGGGAACGGATTTTAAAGAGAAAAGGATAATTACCAAATACGCTGATAGAAGTAAACATTTTGATGCTTTTACACGGATTGATTTTATATTTGATACTGCGACAGCCTCAATTAAGGTTGGAAAATTAGCAAAATCAGAAGGAGAACTCGTAATCACGGGAACCAAAGGGTATATATATGTACCTTCACCATGGTGGAAAATGGATTATTTTGAAATAAGATATGAAGAAATTGAAAACAATAAAAAGTATTTCTACCAGCTAGATGGTGAGGGAATAAGAAATCAAATAGTGATATTTTCGAAGTCGATTGAAAACCATCGAAATTTAAGCAATATTTCTCAAGATGTTTCATCTTGTATAGTTGGTGTAATTGAAGATTTTTATAACGAGACAGATTTAGTGGAACTGAGAGGATAATATGAGTGAAATAATAAATTTAAATACAGAACAATTGCAAAATCTGCATTTAATTGAATTGGAAATGCTTATCGAAGTTGACCGCATATGCCATAAAAATAAAATAGAATACTCACTTGATGGAGGTACCCTTTTAGGTGCTATAAGACATAAAGGATTTATTCCATGGGATGATGATCTTGATGTTATGTTTACACATGAAAATTATGAGAAATTTTATGAAGCATGTAAGAAAGATTTGGACACAAGCCGTTTCTTTTTTCAGGATTTTAGAACAGATTCGAATTATAGGTGGGGGTATGGAAAAATCAGAAGATTAAATACAGAATATGTAAAAAAGGGACAAGAAAAAATGAAGCAAAAAACAGGTGTCTGCATAGATGTTTTTGACTATCAGAATCTTCCTGACAATGAGGATGAAAAAAAACGATATAAGCGTAAAATGTTCTGTATTAGGAAAATTATGTATTCCGAATTGGGAAAATATGCGGCTGATAAATTATACATGCGTATGTGGTATAAAATTTGTAATATAATTCCAATTGGAATTGTTCAAAAACAAAGATTGTCTGAACTAAACAAACTTAACAATATGAAAACACATAAGATGTCTTGTGAAATGTTTCCGACACCGAGAAAGAAAGATGGAATTAGTTCTTCTGTATTTGAAGATTATATAGAAGTGGAATTTGAAGGCATGAAATTTATGGCAGTTAAGGATTTTGATCAATATTTGAAAATTTCCTATGGTAATTATATGGAGTTACCACCTGTAGAGAAAAGAAAAGGAGTTATGAATGCTGTTAAGTATAAGTTCATATCTCTTAATTATCAGGATCTATTAAATGAATATTTAAGAAATAGAGGAAGATAAAAATATATAGGGGGTAAATAATAATGAATGTAGCATTATTAACAGCGGCTGGAAATGGGACAAGGATGCATCAGGATATACCAAAACAATTTATACATGTAGATAATAAACCGGTAATTATTCATACTATGGAGGCATTTCAAAATCATCCGAGTATAGATGCTATTTTGGTTGTGACATTAGAATCATGGAAATCTGTTTTGGAAGCATATGCAAAACAGTTTAACATTTCAAAATTAAAGTGGATTGTAGCAGGAGGAGAAACAGGTCAGGAATCTATTTATAACGGATTAAAAAATTAAAGGAAGCTTTATCCGATAATGATGTTGTTATGGTTCATGATGGAAATCGTCCTTTAGTTACCAGCGAGATTATATCTGACAGTTTAGCTACATATTCGAAGTATGGTAATGCTGTAGCGGTTATTCCATGTACAGAAGTTGTTTTTGAAAGTGATGATAAAAAATCATCAAATAAATCTACGGATAGAGAAAAATTATTTCGAACACAAACGCCACATACATATCGATTTGGAGAACTTTGGAGTGCACACCAGGAGGCGAAAGAATCAGGTGTAAATACTTGATTTTCAAGCAAAATAATTAAATAAATTGGTATATTGACATAAAAAGTACCTGACTTTTGGTATAATGAAGTCACCACAACAATAAAAACAAGAAAGGTGCTTGACCATCGCCCAAGCGAAGAAATGTCAGATGACCAGCTGGAAGCACTAACACCGTGGAGCGAAGAGGTTCAGGCTGTCTGTAAAAACTAAAATAGAGTAAAACGCTTGCATCTAGCAAAGAGCTGCAAGCGTTATTTAATAATCTAGCGTTGAAATATTGAGCGCTTACGTTTCGAGATCAGTTGAATGAAGACAGGATCCGGAATCTTAACAGGCTTCAAAGAGAGATGAAAATCTATTTTCCGGAATACAAGGACGCATTTGAAAAATAGACGGAGCATTTAGTTTAGAGATGCTTAAGGCGGCACCATTTCCGGATGAACTGGCTGCCCTTGGAACAAAGGGAATGAAACAGATATGGCATGAGGCGAAGCTTCGTGGACGAGGCTATGCCAATGCATCATCTATTCTGGAATACGCAAGGAAAAGCGTAGGGATCAAGGATGGAGCGGATGCCGGCAGACAGGCTGTTAAGTGGTTCGTCAGCCGGATTATCGAGCTTGATGAGCAGCTTTCAGATATAGAAAACCAGTTAAATCAAAGATGTAATGAGATTCCATATGCAAAGAACATTTTGGCAATATCAGGAATCGGTAAAAACATCCTGTCTGGGATACTTGCAGAGATGGGGGACATATCAAGATTTGACAATGTAAAGGAAATCCAGAAGTTAAGCGGATTAGGATTGGTAGCCTGCAGTTCGGGCAAGCATACCGGAGAGACCAAAATCAGTCACAGAGGACGCAAACGACTCAGATATTGGTTATTTTAGGCGGAAAAGTCGGCAGTGGTACATTCGGAAGAATTTAAGGAACTTCATGTTTACTATACGACAAGGAAGCAAAATTCGCTAAAGAAGATGCAGTCACTCATAGTGATTGCCTGCAAGATACTGAGGGTGATTTTTACAATCCTGACAAAAGGGACAGCATATGATCCGAAGAAACTGTTGGGAGACATTGTAAAACCAGATCAGTCAATACCACAGGCAGCATAAGTACTACTTAAGACAGCATTACAAATCCAGACCCTTGCCGGGATTCAGAGTTTATCTGGATTCGGGCATGGTTCTGGAAAAGAAACCCGTAAACCAGATGGAGTGTGGAGTGCACTACATCAGCACCAAGACCAACTGATAAAGCAGGGGAGGCGTCCACTGAAAAGAGTCCCTGCAGCAAAGGAAGGTCAGTAACAATCAAAACAAACAAGAGCTGTAGCTGGCAGTAGTTCTCTCCGTAGGGCATGACCCTGTTTGAAAGCTTAGCCGGCACTCAGTGTATGAGCAGATGGGACGAAGGAAGTTGGCACATGATGCCATTAGACACGGAAGGTTCATCATCATAGTAGAACAGAGGAATTATAGCCTTTATAAAGCAATGGATGCTTTATTTGGTGTACCTGTTTTCAGCTATTCAGTACTTGATACAATGAATGTTCATGCACTTTAGCACTTGTTATGAGGTAACTGTTTAAAGAAAAAGTCCAAAAATCAATGATTTGGGGCTTGAAATTATAGGAAGGAACAGTGGCTATTGAGGTAGGAAAAGAAAATGTTCAATATCCACGTTGTATTTTTGTTGACGTGTTTCCATTCGATAATATACCGGAATCAAGGTTAAGACAATTATATCAGAAATGGACAACATATTTTTGCATAAGAATGATTCAACAAAAAGAGGGAAGTACAAGAGAATATGATTCAGCAAAAAGAAAGTGGCGTATTCTATTCTTAAATGCTTGTCTCATGGATTCTCCACGGATTTTTTAATTAGAGTATGCGAAAAAGAAATGAGTCGATATAAAAATTGTATAACAAATCAAATGACAAGTATGACTGGATATTATGGATATGAAAAAGAGAAAATTGAAAGATGCTTATTTCAAGAGTATATTGAATTACCTTTTGAGGACACGACCTTTAAGGCAATAAAAGAGTACGATCTATACTTATCACAGGTGTTTGGAAATTATATGGAGCTTCCCCCAGTAGAAAAAAGACGTTCACATGGGTTGGTTTATGTTGACTTTGGAAGCTATTAAAATTGATTTTGATTTAGTGTCAAAAATAGAACACAAATAAACAATTGGAGGGAAAATTATATGAAAAATATTGCTTTAATTATTGCAGGCGGAGTCGGAGCTCGTATGGGGCAGGATATCCCAAAACAATTTATTAATGTCAATGATAAACCAGTTATTGTTTATACATTAGAGGCTTTTCAAAAGCATCCACAAATTGATGCAATTGAAGTGGTATGCTTGGATGGATGGCATGATGTTTTAAGAGCATATGCTAAGCAGTTCGGTATCTCGAAATTAGAAAAAGTTGTGTCTGGTGGACGGAATGGGCAGGATTCTATTCGAAACGGATTGTATGATATTGCAGAACGCTATAAGAATGAGGATGATGTTGTTTTAATCCATGATGCAATTCGGCCCATGCTGAGCGCGGATGTTATTACGGATAATATTAGAGTGTGTAGACAGTACGGAAATGCAATAACTGTTGTTCCATGCACAGCAGCAATGTTAAAGACGTATGATTCGCTTTCTACGGAGGAACAGGTTCCACGTGATAACCTTAAAATTACGCAGACTCCTCAAGCGTTTTTCCTGAAAGATATTTGTGAAGCTCATAAAGAGGCTCTCGATAGAGGAATTACAAATTCAGTCGCATCCTGTACGATGTACATTGAACTGGGAAGAAAACTGTATATGTCACAGGGATCAGAGAAAAATTTGAAGCTCACAACATCTGAGGATATTGAAATTTTTAAGGCATTGTTGATGGCGAAGAAAGATGAGTGGATGCACTGATGTATGAAAATAGTATAAGAGAGCTTGCAAAACAGATTGGACTAAAGGATGTATCAATCTTAGTAACTGGTGCTACGGGACTTATTGGTTCGTGTGCGATAGATGTTTTGTCTGTTCTAAATAAAGAATTTTGCGCAAATATAAAAATATATGCACTAGGTAGGAATAAAAATAAAATAGAAAGTCGATTTGGAAAAAATGTTATACCTGTTGAACAGGATATCATCAACCCGTTAGATAAAAAAATTGAATATGATTATATTATTCATGCTGCTAGTAATGCTGATCCAAAATCATATGCATTACAACCAGTGGAAACTATACTTACCAATGTTCTTGGAAATAAAAATATCTTGGACTATTGCGCAGGATATTTAAAAACAAAAATGATTTTAACCTCTTCTTTTGAGGTTTATGGAGAATTGAAAGGTCAAGATATCTTTTGGGAAAATATGAGTGGGATTATAGACCAAACAGTTCTTAGAAATGGATATCCTGAAAGCAAAAGGTGCAGTGAACTATTAGTTAGAAGCTATGTTGATGAATATGGAGTTGACGCAATAATTGCACGATTACCGAGTGTGTACGGACCGACAATGCTAGAATCAGATAGCAAAGCACATGCGCAATTTATAAGAAATGCATTAAATGGTGAAAATATAGTCTTAAAAAGCAAGGGAGAACAAACAAGAACCTATTGTTATGTTCTTGATGTTGTCAGTGCATTATTCAAGCTTTTATGTGCTGGAAAAGACGGAGAGATTTATAATGTTTCAAATGAAAACTCTATTGCTTCAATTGCCGAGGTTGCAAAGACTTGTGCGGAGATAGCTGGAACAAAGGTAGTATTTGATTTGCCAAGTGAAGTTGAAGCAAAAGGGTTTTCACGGTCGAGAAATTGTATTTTAGACAACAAGAAGTTGAAAGACCTTGGCTGGAGTGGAAAGTATTCTCTTAGAGAAGGCCTAGAAGAAACATTAGAATATTTGAGAAGAAAGTGATTTGTTTATGTTAGAAGATTTAAAAAAAAGAGTATGTAATGCTAACCTTGAATTGGTTAAGCAGGGCGTAGTTATTTACACATGGGGCAATGTTAGTGGCATATCTGATGACAGAAAATATATGGTAATTAAGCCATCTGGAGTTGACTATGATGGCATGAATCCAATGGATATGGTTGTTGTCGATATTGCAAGTGGTGAGCGAGTGGAGGGAAAATGGAATCCATCATCTGATACCAAAACGCATTTGGAGTTGTATAGAAAATATAGTTCGATAAAAGGCATAGTACATACGCATTCCGTTAATGCCGTTGCTTTTGCACAGGCTGGGATGAAAATTTCCGCATTAGGAACGACTCATGCAGATTATTTCTATGGGGATATTCCATGCACAAGAGAGCTTACTCAGAAAGAAGTGATGGAGGATTACGAAACCAATACAGGAAAGGTGATTATAGAAACTATTGAAAGTGAAAAATATGATCCTATATCAATTCCCGGAATTGTAGTGAAAAATCATGACCCTTTTGCTTGGGGAAAGAGCCCGGATAATGCAGTATACAATGCAGTTGTTCTTGAAAAAGTGGCAGAGATGAATTTGAAAACGTTAATGTTAAATCCAAACGCTGAAATGAAATCATATGTTTTGGATAAACATTATATGAGAAAGCATGGTCCAAATGCTTATTATGGACAAGGAAATGAAAAAGAATAGGATTACAGGAATACGGATTCATCCGGCAGCATCAAATCGAAAATATTCCGGCAGTTTGAGTTGCTCGATAAAGGCATGGTGCTGGGCGTGATAGTGGCTTAGATCATATCCCAGATGGTGCACAGATCAGATCGTATTGCTACATGCTGGACTGTGCAAGTGCAATACTTTATGTGTTATTAAAAGGAAAAAAAGGGGAAGCATATAATATTGCTAATCCAAATTCGATTATGTCTATTCGAGAACTTATAGAATATTTAGCGAAGGTTGGAAATGTCAGATTAAAATTTGAATTGCCATCACAGGATGAAAAAAAGCATTTAACCCGATGAATAATTCTTGATTGAATAGTGAGAAGTTATGTGGCTTGGGATGGAATGGACTGTTTGATGCAAAATTTGGATTGGAACATACAGTAAAAATTATCAAAGAGGTGAAAATATAATGAAGAATGCAATCAAATATTGTTGTGCTATTATGATTCTTGTAATAGTGTCATTGAATACTACAAACGCTGATGCAAAGACGTACAATGTTAATTATGCAAAAACGATATCATTGTACGAAGGAAAGTCTATTCAGTTAAAATGGAAAGGAAAATCATCAAAAGTAAAGTGGTATAGTTCTGATGGATTTGTTGCTGTGGTTAATCAAAGTGGCAAGGTAAAATTAAAAAATGCAGGAAAAGTATGGATTAAAGCGGTTTATAAAGGAAAAAGTGTTAAGAGAAAAATTATAGTAAAGAAACCATACATTTCATCTGAAAAAGAAACTTTGGATGTAGGGGAAACCGTTATCTGTAAGCTGAATGGTGGAAAAGCTGTTAGATGGGAGAGTAGTAACATAGAAAGTGCTACAGTAGATGGTAATGGAGTGGTAACGGCACATAAAACGGGAACTTCCATTATTTCGGCAAATGTAGAAAATGGAAGAAAATATGACTTTGAGATAAAAGTATATAATTCACAGACACTGCAGGGATTATTAAATAATAAACGTTTAGTTAGTCATAGAGGATATAATGCAATTGCACCAGAAAATACGATGAGTGCATTTCAGAAAGCATACGAGTATGGCTATAAATATGTGGAAACAGATGTAACATTTACCGCAGATGGTGTTCCGGTTCTGTTGCATGATGATTCTATTGACCGTACTTCAAATGGAAGTGGAAAAATTGCTTCATTAACATATGAGTATGTGCGGACACTTGATTTTGGCTCATGGAAAAGTAAGGAATATGCGGGTGAAAAAATACCATCATTTGATGAATTTATGGCATTTTGTTCTACCCATGATATTCATCCATATGTGGAATTGAAATCGAATATTACACAGGCCAGAGTTTATGAGCTTATGGATATTGTGGATAAATATAATATGAGGGATAAAACATCGTGGGTATCTTTTAATATTACTTATTTACAGTATATGAAGAATGCAGATCCTAAAGCAGAACTTGGATTAAATATATTTGATGTCAATGATAATACATATAATTTAATACAGAAATTAAAAACATCTGAAAATACTTTGTTTTTATCAATAAACACATCGTGTTTAAATAGTGAATTGATACAGAAATGTAAATTACAAAACATACCAATTGGAGTTTGGATTTGTGATACAAGAGATGAGGTTTTTCAATTAGATCCATATATTAGTACTGTTACGACAAATAAAGTATTACTGGATTAGTTGAGTTGGCGGAAAAGGAAAAGGGAAGATTTATATGTCAAAATATTTCGGAACAGACGGCTTTCGCGGCGAAGCCAACAAAGTACTCTCCGCAGATCACGCATACAAGATCGGACGTTACCTTGGCTGGTATTATAACAGAGGTGGAAGCTGCGCTGGAGAAATATATTGACGGAGAGATGGGAGAACTGTCGTTTGCAACTCGCGATAAAATCGGTGTGGCAAATATTTGAAAGAGTGTGACAAACGGATATGTGCTTGGCGGAGAGCAGTCCGGGCATGTGATTTTCAGCAAGCATGCCACAACCGGAGATGGAATTCTTACGGCACTGATTGTGAACTTCCTGAAAAATTAACTCTCGATGGCTTCCAGGTTTAATCCTGGGAGTCATCGGTGCCAAGGAAGTCCATGATTTCCTCAAATGAACGGCTGCTATGCTCGATAGCCTGAAGCAACTCTTTATTACGTATCTCATCACTAAGTTTATATGTTAGCAATAGAAGGAAATAAAGGATAAGAAAATGTACGACTATTTAATTGTTGGAGCCGGTCTATTCGGTTCGGTATTTGCCAGACAGGCAACGGATGCCGGCAAGAAAGTGCTTGTAATCGACAAGCGCCCGAACATTGCAGGTAATGTTTATACGGAGGATATTGAGAATATCCATGTGCACAAATATGGTGCGCACATTTTCCATACAAATAATAAAGAAGTGTGGAATTATGTTACGCGTTTTGTGGAGTTCAATCGTTTTACGAACAGTCCGGTAGCGAATTATAAGGGAGAGTTGTATTCGCTGCCTTTTAATATGTATACGTTCAATAAGATGTGGGGCGTTGTGACGCCGGAGGCGGCTGCGGCGAAAATTGAGGAGCAGCGCAACGAAGCCGGCATTACGGAGTCACACAATCTGGAGGAACAGGCGATCTCTTTGGTTGGCAAGGATATTTACGAGAAGCTGATCAAGGGTTATACGGAGAAACAGTGGGGACGCGATTGCAAGGATCTTCCGGCTTTTATTATTAAGCGACTGCCGGTTCGACTGACGTTTGATAACAATTATTTTAATGCTTTGTATCAGGGGGTTCCGGTGGGCGGCTATACGAAGATGGTTGCCAATATGCTGGATGGAATTGAAGTGCGCTTGGATAAGGATTATTTCGAGAATAAGAAAAAGCTGGATGCTTTGGCGGATAAGATTGTTTATACAGGGGCGATTGATGCTTACTTTGAATACCAATTGGGAGCTTTGGAGTATCGTTCTGTACGCTTTGAGACGGAAGTGCTGGACAAACCGAATTTTCAGGGAAATGCGGCGGTGAATTATACGGATCGCGAGACGCCGTGGACGAGGATCATCGAGCACAAGTGGTTTGAGTTTGGCAAGGATGATGCCGGAAATGATATTCCGAAGACGGTGATCAGCAGAGAATACAGTTCGGAGTGGAAGGTCGGTGATGAGCCGTACTATCCGGTGAATGATGAAAAGAATGGTGCACTGTATCAGGAATATAAGAAGCTGGCACACAAGGAGCAGAAGGTAATCTTTGGCGGACGGCTGGGCGAGTATAAGTATTATGATATGGATGCTGTGATTGCTTCGGCGCTGGAGCTGGCAGAGAAGGAATTGGATTAGGAAAAACAGGAACCGCCCCAGGTGAAGACATGGGGCGGTTCGGTGCTACATACTATTTGTTTTGTGTAGCAAGTGCAGCTTCCAATTCAGCGATACGAGAGGCCAGTTGATCAATGGTTTGCGTCAACTGTGAACAGACATTGGGGTCAGACCCTTTGAAATACTAATAAAATGAGTAAATATGTTTTAAAAGTTTTCTAAAGAAAGTATAACATAAAGAAATTACGAATCTGTATGTGTTAAGGATGCTCAGTTAAAGCAATATGAACACAATAAGGAGAGATATGAACACAACATTACTTATCATGGCTGCTGGTATCGGTAGCTGTTTCGGAACAGGAATTAAGCAGTTGGAGCCAGTGGATGATACTGGACATACCATCATGGATTATTCCATTCATGATGCAATTGAGGCTGGCTTCAACCATGTAGTATTTATTATCCGTAAGGATATCGAGAAGGAATTCAAAGAGGTCATCGGTGATCGTATCGCAGCTATTTGCTCTGCTCATAATGTAACTGTGGATTACGCTTTTCAGGACATTAACGATATTCCGGGAACTCTGCCGGAAGGACGTACAAAGCCGTGGGGAACTGGACAGGCCGTGCTTGCAGCGAAGGAAGTAATCGATACCCCGTTCATTGTGATCAATGCAGATGATTACTATGGCAAAGAAGGCTTCAAGGCCGTCCACGAGTATCTGGTAAATGGCGGTGAGTCTTGCATGGCTGGCTTTGTGCTGAAGAATACCCTGTCTGATAATGGCGGTGTGACTCGTGGTATCTGCAAGATGGACGAGGATAACAACTTGACTGAGGTTGTGGAGACCAAGAACATCGTAAAGACTGCGGATGGAGCAGAGGTAGATGGTGTGGCAGTCGATGTGCATTCTCTGGTCTCCATGAATATGTGGGGCTTGACTCCTGATTTTCTGGATGTACTGGAGGACGGATTCAAAGAGTTTTTCCAGAAAGAAGTACCGGGTAATCCTCAGAAAGCCGAGTATCTGATCCCCATCTTCATCGGTGAGCTGCTGGAGCAGGGCAAGATGTCTGTGAAGGTTCTGAAGACCAACGACACCTGGTACGGCATGACCTACCATGAGGATGTCGCAGCAGTGAAAGACAGCTTCAAGAAAATGTTGGCGAATGGCGTGTATAAGGCCGACCTGTTCAGTGATCTGTAAATAACGATGAAAGAAACGATTGATTTACTCGGCAAGATCATCACAAACATCCTGACTGCTCTCTATGAACCGTTTGGATTCTCACTCCTTCTTTCCTTCCTCGCCCCCCAAAAAAGCCAAAATAACTCAGAATAGCGAATGGCAGGAAAAAAGTCAAGAATTTTTTGAACATGAGGGATAAGGGTGATAGATATGGAAAATTCATTATACATATATCATATGGTGGTGCCTCTTCGCTACTATACTTATGATTTGCATAGCAAGAAAAAGACTCGGAATATGTGATGGGATTAAAGCAGTATTAAAAACATGGTGTCAGGAACATCGCATTCCAGTCTCTACAATGAATTACTGGATGCGCAAACTGAAAACATTGGACGAACAATCGGATACAGCTATGATTTTTGCAAAAATGCCAACAGAAAAAGAAATTTCAAAGAATGAGACTTTGAACATCGGCCCGTCTCCAGTCCGCATTTTTATCACAAACGCTATTCGGATTGAAGTGATGCCGGAATGCCCACCGGAACTTTTTCATGTTCTCATACAGGGACTGAAAGATCATGCTTGATCTGGCAGGTGGCACAACCGTTTACCTTGCCTGTGGAGCTACCGATCTGAGAAAAAGCTATCACGGACTGGCTGCAATTATCAAGCTGAAATTCAAACTTGATCCCTATTCGCGCTGCATGTTTGCGTTCTGCAACCGCAGGCGGACTTCTATTAAGATTCTGCAATGGGACGGATCCGGTTTCTGGATTCTGATGAAGAGGCTTGACAAAGATTCCTTTCACTGGCCGGATACTCCGGATGAATTACAGAAAGTGACCCTGAAAGAAATGCATTGGCTGTGTGATGGTCTTTCACTTACTCCGAAGGGAGCTTTTGAAGAACGTCATCCAAAGATTGTTGTATAAAGAACGGATTTGTCAATTCGCAAAAAATACGAAATACTCGTGGATATCGATATATATTCCTACAGTAAAACGTTGATTTTTCTCGAATAACAGGCTTTTTTATGTTATACTTGAATTATCACTTAAGAGTTTGGAGATTGCCGGATGGATCCGTTTTTTACAGAGGAACAGCTGAATAACATGAGCCGTGAAAACATGATGGAAGTTATGAGAATCATGCAAAATCAGGTTCGGAAAAAAGAGACCGGGGTACAGCTTCTGAAAGACAAGCAGAAAGAACTGGAATTTATGAACGCAATGCTTTCAGACCGTCTCTTTGTATATTCCGTTCCAAGTGTCACCGGAATATACAAATTCTAAAAAAGAACAAAGAAAGATTCTTAAACTAATGCATGAGGTCAAGAATGATGAATCAATGATATTAGTAGCAACAGGTTCCCTGGTAGGAGAAGGTTTCGATTTTCCAAGACTGGATACACTTTTTATGGCAACACCCATATCATTCCGTGGGGTAGTTGAACAGTATGCAGGACGATTGAATCGTGATTATGCAGGTAAAGAAAATGTAATAATATATGATTATGTGGATAATCGTATCCCAATGTTTGATAATATGTATATGAAGCGGCTGAAGGCATATAAACAGATTGGCTACGAGCTTTCTAGTGGCTTGAAAGCCGATAAACAGATAGTTAATGCAATATATGGGGGAGATAATTATAGAGAAACTTTCCATAAGGATCTACTTGATGCCAATAAAAATATAATCATTTCCAGCCCAGCCATCAGCGGACAAAAAGTTTATGAATTAATCAGCATGCTAAAGGAAAAACAGGAGGCAGGAGTTCAGATTACAATAGTTACATGGATGCCGGATTCATATGGATTTGGTGATGCAGCATATTGGATGCAGCTACATGAAGATATGCGTAAAGCTGGCTTTTATATAAAAACAGTAGAAGAATATTGTGACCGTTTTGCTGTTATTGACCAGGAAGTAGTATGGTATGGGAATATTAATCTGCTGGCTAAGGATAAGATAGATAATAGTATTATGAGAGTCATGAGCAAAGATATAGCAGGTGAATTGATGGAGATCACATTTGGCGATAATGATAGAGAAGTAAGGTGTAATGTAAATGACTGAACAAGAATTTAAAGAAATATTACATAAAGAGGAAACAGATACAGTTGAATTTAAGTCTTGGGTTAATGCAAGAAATATGAAGGAAATTATATCGCTTGCGGTTGATGAATTGATAGCATTTGCAAATAGCAAGGGTGGAACTGTTTATTTTGGAGTAGAAGATAATCCGGTTGTGGTTACAGGATGTGATAGAAACTATGATGGGCAACGAATTATAGAGGGGATTTATGATAGAACCATTCCACCACTATTCACCGAAATATCAGATTTTGAGTATGAGGGAAAGCTCGTTATTGCAATATCAGTTAAAGCAGATGGAAAGACGTATACAACTACGGATGGTAGATGCCTGAAACGATTGGGGAGAAATTCAAAGCCAGCATATCCTGATGAATTAAGTGCTGTATATTCTTCTGTTCAGAATCCGGATTTTTCAGGAAGAATTATTGGAGAGAGTACTCTGGATGATGTAAATAAACTGGAAGTGTACAGCTTAAAGGAAAAGCTGAGAGTCAGAGATTCTAAATCTACATTGCCGGATTTGGAGGATATTGAGTTTTTAAGAGATTTACAACTTGTAAAATATGATGGAGATGTAGAAAGACTGACGATTGCTGGGTTACTGTTCGTTGGAAAAGAAGCATCTATTCAAAGATTGTTACCGCAGGCGGAAGTTATATACCTACATTATTCAGCTGATAATTTGGAGGAATATGATGCAAGGCTAGATTTGAAGTTGCCGTTGATAAGCGTTATCGACAAGTTGACAGAGCGGGTACAGGCATACAGTAAGATAGAAAATATTCAGGTAGGATTATTCAGACTTGAAGTTGAGGATTTCCCTGAAAGAGTATTTCAGGAAGCATTGCTTAATGCGTTGTCTCATAGAGACTACCAGAGTAATGCTGCGGTTTATGTAAAACAATACCCAGATCGAATAGTTATTGAAAATCCGGGAGGATTTCTTGATGGAATTACAGAGGATAATATTATAACTCATCCATCGATTCCCAGGAATAAACTAATAGCGGAGACACTTCAAAATTTGAAGTATGTCCAGAGGACAGGTCAGGGAGTAGATATTATTTATAAGGACATGGTTTCAATGGGCAAGCCATATCCAAGATATAGATCATTTAATGATGCAGTTTCGCTTACAATATTTAGTGCAATAGATAATACTGAATTTGTTAAGTTTATTACAGAAGTACAAGATAAAAATAGTAAAATTATGTCTTTGGCTGAGATGATGATATTAAGAGATCTTTTAGATAACAGAAGGGAACAGTTATCAGAGTTGTCGAGAAAAGTCCAAAAATCTCTGGATGAAACGAAAAAATCATGTAATGAACTGATTAGTAGTGGATTAATAGAGATTGTTGGAAAGGAATACATGCTGACAGCTAAGGTTTATGAAGCATTAAAGTCAGATGTGGAATATACAAGAGATAAAACAGTCCAGTATATCAAGGCTAAAAATATGATTTTAGAGTATTTACAGACGAATGACCAGATAACATCTGCTAAAATACAGGAAATGTGTGGATTTACTAAACAACAGGCAAGAAGTGTTATTGACAAGATGAGAAGTGAGAAGTTAATTAACTTAAATGGCAAAGGACCGGCGGCTAGATATGTTATATTTGATGGATTGAGTGATAATTGAGTTTGGGGTAAAATAAAACTCAATAGAAAACTCAATTACGTTTAATGGCAAGTACTGGAGTAATGAATACGATGAAAATATGATTGAGTGGAGTCTTTTTAAAAACTCAATTAAAACTCGTTGATGTGCGAAAAAATCACATTGGCGGGAGTATTGGAAATCCATGTAGAACCGGAACATGTGAAAGTATATACAGTTTATCGGAATGATACACAACGTAGAACCTATGGAGAAGACAGAATGGAATGCAAAACAAGTAGAGATTTCTTTTGTGAATACAATTCAGAGATCGGGATGGAGGTCCGATATTATCTACAGGGTTATAAAGGTACGCTGATTACCGATGGCTATCAGATAAGTTCTCAATTGTGAGTACCACAACATAAGATCCAATGATTTATCGTATCCTGAAAAATCCAAGTGACTATACAGAGTTTTTATTAAACAGTAATATTAATTTTGACAGGTGCATGGTATAGGAAAAAAGGATGAGATAAAACCAGCGTCTAAGCCCGACACATAAAGAAAGGAGAACGAAAACGATGAAAGCATTAAAAAAACAACAAATTGCGGTCATTTTGGTACTGTCTGTCATACTCAGCACATTTGCAGCTGTTACACCTGTAAGTGCGGCATCGCTGTCTGCACAGCAGTATTTGGAAAAGATGGATATAGCGGTGCGAAACTTAAAATCATATGATTTTACGCAGACAACCGATCAGAAGATGACAATGGAAGGGCAGATCATTCAAAATAAGACGGTGGTAAAGCAAAGCGTATACAACAGTCCTCTGAAGGTAAAAAGCGTAACAGATACAACCACAGTACTTGCAGGAATGAGTTCTAAGAACCAGGCGGTTGCCTATCTGACAAAAGATGCGGATGGATTGCTGTGGGAGTACATTTCTTCCAATGGTTCCGGATATCAGAAAACAGGGATTTTAAACTATACCAATCAGATCAAAGGTATGGATATTTCCATGTATTCGGATGCAAAAATTGTGAAAAAGAAAATAAAAGTCAACCGGATCAATACCGTTCAGATTTCGGCGCAGGTAAAGGGCTCCGATGTGGTGAAATTTTTGGACCAGATGGGAATGAGCAAAGAGATCAATGCGGCAACTGCTGTGGATTACAATACGTTGCCGGCAATCAAAGTGACCTGTTGGATCGATAAAAAAACCTGCCGTCCAGTCAGAACCACGGCGGATATGAAAGCGTTTATGAACGGGTATATGTCGGCGCTGTATCAGAAGCTGGGACAGGATCTGAAACTTGTTTATTCGCAGGCAAAAGTAACGGTAACCTATAAAAATTTTAATAAGGCTGCAACATTTACCATACCGAAGGAATGCAGATAAAGATACCACATTTTCAAAGATGACAACAACAGTTACTGCGGATACAAATAAAATAGTATATACGGCAAAGGTTCCGAAAGACGCTACATCTGCACGGTAAGTATTCGGTTGGAACATACACCTATCAAAAATAAATGTTTCTGAGAAGAGAGAATAGCTGTTTGCGAAAACGGCTATTCTTTTTTTATCTAAAATGGCATATTTCTTGTCAGAAGCAATTGAAATTATAATTCAAATATGATAGGATAAAGTAGGCTGTCTAGTGTAGAAAAGACACATAAGGCAGAGTTGGTGATATATGTAATGTCAGAGAATGATAGTTACTACATATAAAATTATAAAACTACGGAGGAAGAAACATGAAGAACAAAGATTATTTAACAGTAAGACAGGAAGAATTAATGAATTTTCTGTGGAAGGTCAATGAGCCGCTGACTGCCAACGAGATGGCAGAGCGCCTGGCAGAAGATGGATGGAACAATGTTACATTGTTTAAGACCGTTCAGTCTCTGACAACGGATGGCTATCTGGAAGTTGTAGGACTTGAGAAAACCGTCAAGACTTATGCACGTAAACTCGCTCCGTCTATGTCAAAAGACGATTATTATGCATCTGTATTGATTAAGCGTGGAATTGACAGCAGTTCTATTGCGAACATTACAGCTGCTCTGATCGGAGCAAAAGATAAGCAGGCAAAAGAAAAAAATGCAGAGGTTATTGCAAAGTTAGAGGAGATTATTGATACCCTGAAAAATGATGAGGAATAAGAATGCAAATAACGATATTTTCGGTTTGGATGACGTTCGTTTGGTGTAGCATTTTTATTGTACTGTGCTACATTCTCAGAAAACGATCGGTTCTGCTGAATTTATCCAGTATGACAGGAATCATCATTTTATATTTGTTTTGTCTGATCAGGCTTGCCGTCCCGGTGGAATTGCCATGGACGAAAGTGGTATCCGGAGGCAGCCTGTATAATTTCCTGTATCAGATATTCGGGTGTGAAATAACCTGTGTGGCAGGACACGAAATCTATGTCTATCATATATTTGTGGTGGCATGGGGAGTGGTCATGGCAGTTCTTTTGACGCGGTATCTGATACAGTATCACAGAGTTGTGTCGTATTTTTCAGAGATGGAAAAAACGGAAGATACAGAATTAAATAATATTTTAGATGAAATTTGTACGGATAAAGAAAAGCGGAACATTAAGATCGTACAGACAGCAGCGGTAGAAGTACCGTGTTGTATTGGGATTTTTGAGAAACGGATATTGATTCCGGACAAAAAATATTCGCGTGAAGAATTGCATTATATTATTCTACATGAATATACACATTTGGATAATAAGGATATACTGACGATACAGCTGATCAACATTCTGTGTATCGTGTTCTGGTGGAACCCGTTTGTGTATATTTTAAAAGGAGATATGTATCAGAGTATTGAGATCCGTTGTGACCAGACGGTTACAAAGAAACTCAAATCGGCAGAGCGGGGTAACTATCTGACGGTGATATTAAAAGAGTATAAGGCAAGTGTGCAGGAAAAAGAATTTCGAAAACCTGCAGGAGCCATGCCGTTGTTTGAAGATCATTCGGATCATCTGATCGAACGATTTCGTCTGGTCGCGGAGGGAAAGCAAAGTAGTTCGCGTATTGGAAGAATTCTTGTTCCGGTGATTGCGGTTGCACTGTTGGTGCTTTCTTATTCAATAATACTTCAGTCTAGATATGAGGTGCCAGAGAGTACCTATGGTTTGAAGGGCGATAGTTTGGAAATAAACCAGAAGAATGCATATATGTATGAGAAGAATGGGGAGTATTATCTTCATTGTGAAGAAGGAAATTTTCCTATCGATAAGAAAACAGTGAAACTTTTGGAGAAAAATGAGTTTAATATTCGAAAAGGAGGAAGATAACATGAAAAAGAAACTTTTAATTGTAGCAACGGTTTGTGCATCATTATTTGTTGTTGCGCCTGCTGTGAGTGTGAGTGCTGCAGAAGTTGAATCGGAGTCGCAGGTACAGACTATTCAGAATGATGATATAGGGATTGCACCGTGTGCGGATGAGATTGTTACAAAATTTCGGCTTTACAAAAAAACTAAATTACAATATCGAAGATGGAATCAGACCAGAGGATATTGGGTAGATAAAGATTGGATTGATTTAAACTAATCAAAATTTTTGCCGGTGCAGCTGCACCGGCATTTTTTTTATAAATGATTCTTTCGCAAATTATAATTCTTCCGGCAGTTCCCACACCTGTGCCTGTTGTTCATATTCCGAAGCACGGGAGAGAAGATCCCCGGCAGAGCATGGATTACAGAGGTCATTTTCTGCCAGCGTGTGGTAACATTCCGCCAGTCGCAGCAATGCTTTTTTTCCTGAAATTTCAATATCCAGAACAGGCTGTGTCTCAAATGCAGCATTGTAAAACCACAGAGAAGCTTCCTGGGGATTCTGCCGTTCCCGGTAGTATTGTCCGAGCTCATAACAAATTTCGGAGCAGGAAGAACTGCACATATCTTTCAGACAGATCGAAAAGAAATCATCCACAGAATTTTGGATACGGGCAGCGTGTGCCAGAATACACGCGGATTCTGCATCAGCGTGTGCTTCATAGTGTAACGAAAAATAATCCGCCGCGCGTAGAAAATCTTCCTCATCCCCACATTTATAAAGTTCTCTTGCATACATGCGCGTGATTTTTTCCGAGAGGACACGATTTTCACGAAATGCTTTTTCAAACATGGCAAAATCCCGTTTGGCATGCATGACATGTGGGCGGTGCAGAATATCAATATCACTGTCATAGATGACGGGATCGGTGCGGATCGTTTCGTGAACCGGATCAACCCATGAAAACGTGCGCAGGCGTTTAAAAAGTTTTGGCCGTGGTTCTTTCTTACAGTTCTGCACGGTGTTGAAATCCGGTGGGGTGATATAGTTCATCTGAACAATTTCAATTTCCGGAAGAAGAGCACCTTTTAACCGGAGAAAACGTCTTTGATTTTCCAGATCAAGGTATTCGTCCGCATCCGGACAGTAGATGTAATCCATGGTTGCAAGCGAAAACGCATAATTTCTTGCGGCGGAGAAATCATCACACCAGGTAAAATCATAGATCCGGCTGGTGTATTGTGCGGCGATTTCTTTGGTGCGATCTGTGGAGCCGGTATCAACGATGATGATTTCGTCCATCATGGAAGCAACGGAATCCAGGCATCTTGCCAGAACCGGTTCTTCATTTTTGACAATCATACATAAACTTATTGTGATCATAATAACAGATGGTCCTTCCGAGGTTTTTCTTTTATATTACACTATCCTGCAACAGTTTTACATAGAAATAAAGAAATATACTTGTATCTTTTTTGAACCATGGCTATAATAAAATTTATGTGGTGTGAAATTATAAAACAAATTTTGGCAGATATGCGCCAGCCACTTCAATATGTGCCATGGGCACTGATTATTGTGGTACTTGGGCTGGTTGTAACAATCGTGCTTTCTGAAAAAAAGGATGGGAAAAAAGCATCCGTCCGGTTTTTTCGTATACTTTTTGCGATTTATATACTTGTGGTGATACAGATTACTTTTTTTTCCAGAGAACCCGGTTCCAGAAATGGGTGCATGAATCTGGAACTGTTTTCCACGTGGGGATACAGCGTGGTTACCCATGCATTTTTTATTGAAAATATTCTTATGACAGTGCCTTTCGGAATTCTGGCACCGCTTTGTTTTCGCCGGCTGCGGCCGATGTGGAAATGTGTTGTACTCGGAGGCGTCTGTTCGGTTCTGACGGAACTGAGCCAGTACGTGACGAAACGCGGGTATTGTGAAGTAGATGATATGCTGACCAACACCATAGGTGTTTTATGTGGTTGCATTTTGTTATGGCTGATTGAACTGATAATAAAACAAAGGAGAAAGAAATGAAGTATGATTATCTGGTGGTAGGAGCAGGATTATATGGCTCCGTATTTGCTCACGAGGCAGCAACAAGGGGGAAAAGGGTTCTGGTTGTCGATAAACGTCCGAATATTGCCGGAAATGTTTATACGGAGGACATTGAGGGAATCCATGTGCACAAGTATGGTGCACATATTTTCCATACCAACAATAAAAAGGTGTGGGATTACATTACAAAATTTGCGGAATTTAACCGCTTTACGAATTCACCGGTAGCAAATTACAAAGGGGAACTATACTCGCTTCCGTTTAATATGTACACCTTTAATAAGATGTGGGGTGTTGTGACACCGGAGGAGGCAGCGGCGAAAATTGAGGAGCAGAAAAAAGCCGCAGGCATTACAGAACCGAAAAATCTCGAGGAACAGGCGATCAGTCTTGTGGGAACCGATATTTACGAGAAACTGATCAAAGGATATACACAGAAACAGTGGGGGCGTAAGTGTACGGATCTGCCTGCTTTTATTATCAAGCGCCTTCCGGTGCGCCTGACGTTTGATAACAATTATTTTAATGCGCTGTATCAGGGAATTCCGATGGGTGGTTACACAAAGATGGTTGAGCATCTGCTGGAGGGAATCGAAGTCCGGCTTGGGATTGATTATCTGGAGCGGAAAGAGGAACTGAAGGCTCTGGCTGAGAAAACGGTATATACGGGAGCGATAGATGCGTATTTTGATTATTCGCTCGGCGCGTTGGAATATCGTTCCGTGCGATTTGAAACAGAACTTCTGGATACTCCGAATTTCCAGGGAAATGCAGCAGTCAATTATACGGATGCCCAGACGCCGTGGACACGTATCATTGAACACAAATGGTTTGAATTCGGCAAGGATGATGAGGGACATGATTTACCGAAGACTGTAATTTCGAGGGAGTACAGTTCGGAGTGGAAACCGGGGGATGAACCGTACTATCCGGTAAACGATGAAAAGAACGGAGCTCTTTATCAGAAATATAAAGAACTTGCGGAAAAGGAAAAAAATGTAATTTTCGGGGGAAGACTCGGAGAGTATAAGTATTATGATATGGACGCTGTGATCGCTTCTGCACTGGAAATGTGCGAAAAAGAACTGGGATAGGCTTCTAGAAAGATACAAAAAAGAGCATTCGCTGTATGGTTACAGCTGGAATGCTCTTTTTGTTATACATATTTGTCCAGCATCATTCCGGAATAGATGGATGTGATGTATGGGGTTGCAAAGTTGTGACCGGGATTTTTATAGGCCACGACTATCTTGTTGACATAGTTCATCGGATTGATGGAGATATTTTCCGCTTCTTTTCCGATGGAATCCCGAAATTGGGATAAAGTTTCAAATGTATTCTGATCACGTTCCGGAACAACTGCTTCACGGAGCGCTTCTTTATCAATAGAGATGGAGCCGTTCTCGTTTGTGACCAGACCGATGTCCTGTAAAGAACTCCGGCTTGAACCGGATATGGAAAGAATCTCTGTCTGAAGTTTGTTTCCGGCACTGGCATTGGTGTCTGCATACACGGCTGCGGTGGAAAGTATGGAATTATAGGCATCCACCAGAGACTGGATATTGTCCGCAATTGCATCCGCATCTGTTTTAAATCCAATGTTTACTTTCTCACTATCGGTTGGCTGATGTAAGGTCAGTTCAAATACCTGATTGATGGAAAATGTGTTGGTCAGGGAAGAGTGGCTTGTGCCATTCAGTGTAAAGGCGGAACTCTGTGCAGGGGAAGTGATGCGGTCAATTCCCAGCTGATCCATGATTTCCGTGGAACCTGTGCTGGCATCCGGTGCAATGGAAAAAAGTTCGGTTTCGTTATCTGCCAGACCGGTCTGTATGGAAGTCAGTTTCAGCGCACTCGAACCGTTTCCATCGGACAGTATTTCGGCGGTAATTCCGAGACTAGAGGAGTTGACAAGCCTGGCCAGCTTGTCCAGCACATCCAGATTGGTTTCGTCGGAATTGATATTATATTGAAATTCATATGCAGCACCAGACGTATTCAGATCAAAAGAATATGCGCCGGGACGCATCGACAGTGTATTGTCTTTTAAAAAACGTCCCTGATTGATCTGGGGTGTGGCAAGCCGCTGCACTTCAATGTCAAAGTTATTGGTTTTACTTTCTTCACTTCCGTCGCCGATATAGGTCACACTGACTTTTTCGTCATCGGAAGACATGGCAACTCTCTTCTTAAAAGAATCCTCAAATGAACCGTACTGGTCGGAAAGAGATGCCACAACGTTCTGAATGGAGCGCGCGTTTTCCTTGATGTCTATGGCATATTTTTTCGCATCGGTGAGATTCGGAATTTTATAAAGAGGCGAATCTTTATTTATTTTGACAATTTTATTATAAACTTTGCGCAGTTCACTTTTCTTGTGTGAATCATAACGTGAAACCGTTTTCTGGGCATACGTCGAGATATAATAAGCGTAGGCATTATCAATCTTTGCCATTGAGATTCCCCTCCTTTCTTCCGTGAATTGAGGATTGAGAGCAGGACAGTAACAGACCTGTTCTCCTGTGAGGTGCATATCCTTTGCACCCAAAAAGATTCTACTTGAATAGTATATCGGCATCATACCGCATTTTCCATACCCTTGTATATGGTAAAATTTTACTAAAAATTCACAATTTGGCGTAAAAGCTGCAAAAAACCATAAAAACCATTGTAAAAGATGTTGACGGACATGGAAAATCATGATATAGTATGAAAGCTTGGAAGTAGGTCTTTTTTTTATGCCTTTTTTTAGGCGGGACAAAACACGAAAATTAATAACGGAGGTGGAAGTTGTGCGTACAAAGATTACATTAGCCTGCACAGAATGTCAGCGTCGTAATTACAACATGACAAAGGACAAGAAGACTCATCCGGACAGAATGGAAACCAAGAAGTACTGTAGATTCTGCAAGACTCATACAGTTCATAAGGAAACCAAATAGTCCGTACAGAGCAAAGGAGTTATGAAATGGGACAGACAGAAAACGTTGAAAAGGCTCCAAAGACAAGCTGGTTTGACGGTGTAAAGGCAGAGTTCAAAAAGATCATCTGGCCGGAACAGAAATCAGTTGTCAGACAGACCATTGCAGTGATTGTTACATCCGTTGTAGTCGGTCTTATTATTGCACTGCTGGATTGGGCAATTCAGCACGGTGTGAATTTCCTTGTTGGTTTGAAATTTTAACGGAGGCATAGTGATTTATGGCAGAGGCGAACTGGTATGTAGTTCATACCTATTCAGGTTATGAGAACAAAGTCAAAGCGAATATTGACAAGACAATTGAGAACAGACATCTGGAAGACCAGATTTTGGAGGTCCGTGTTCCTCTTGAGGAAGTGACGGAAGTTAAAAACGGAGTGAAAAAACAGGTTTCCAAGAAAATGTTCCCGGGCTATGTGCTGATTCATATGATTATGAATGACGATACATGGTATGTTGTCCGCAATACCCGCGGTGTGACAGGGTTCGTTGGACCGGGAAGCAAACCGGTGCCACTCACAGATGCTGAAATGAGACCGCTCGGAATCAAAGCTGAAAACGTTGTGGTGGATTTCGCGGAAGGCGACATGATCGTTGTTATCGGCGGTGTCTGGAAAGATACCTGCGGTGTGATTACAGCGATGAACCATAACAAACAGACGGTTACGATCAATGTGGATCTGTTCGGTCGCGAAACACCGGTAGAAGTAAGTTTCGCAGATGTAAAGAAGATGAATTAAGGAGGCAATTCCAATGGCAAAGAAAGTTGAAGGATACATTAAGCTGCAGATTCCTGCTGGAAAGGCAACACCTGCTCCTCCAGTCGGACCGGCACTTGGACAGCACGGTGTAAACATCGTTGAGTTTACAAAGCAGTTTAATGCAAAGACAGCCGATCAGGGCGACTTAATTATCCCTGTAGTTATTACAGTATATGCAGACAGAAGCTTTAGCTTTATTACTAAAACTCCTCCTGCACCAGTACTGATCAAGAAAGCCTGCAAGATCAAGTCTGGTTCCGGTGAACCAAACAAGACAAAGGTTGCAAAGATTACAAAGGCACAGGTTCAGGAAATCGCTGAGCTGAAGATGCCTGACTTAAACGCTGCAAATATCGAAGCTGCCATGAGCATGATCGCTGGTACAGCAAGATCTATGGGTGTTGAAGTAGTAGACTAATCTAAGTTTAAGAAGAAATGTGGGAGGGTAATTGATTTCCCACCCGATATTACCACCAGGAGGTTTATATTTCATGAAAAGAGGAAAGAAATATCAGGACGCTGTAAAGGCATACGATAGAAGTGCTCAGTACGATGTTGCTGAAGCAATCGACCTCGTAAAGAAGAATGCCACAGCGAAATTTGATGAGACAATCGAACTTCATCTTAGAACGGGCTGTGATGGACGTCACGCAGAGCAGCAGATCCGTGGTGCGGTTGTACTGCCACACGGAACAGGTAAGACCGTTAAGGTATTGGTTTTCGCAAAGGGAACCAAGGTAGACGAGGCACAGGCAGCAGGAGCTGACTTCGTTGGAGGAGAGGAATTAATTCCGAAGATCCAGAACGAGGGATGGTTAGACTTCGATGTTGTAGTTGCTACACCGGATATGATGGGTGTTGTAGGACGTCTGGGACGTGTCCTTGGACCGAAGGGCTTAATGCCAAACCCAAAAGCTGGTACAGTTACCATGGATGTTACCAAAGCTGTTAATGACATCAAAGCCGGTAAGATTGAGTATCGTTTGGACAAGACAAATATTATCCACGTGCCAGTTGGAAAAGCTTCATTTACAAGTGAGCAGTTGAACGACAACTTCCAGTCTCTTATGGGCGCAATCAACAAGGCTAAGCCTTCAAGCTTAAAGGGTCAGTACATTAAGAGTGCTGTATTAACTTCTACAATGGGACCTGGCGTAAAGCTTAACGTTGTAAAGATTGCTCAGTAATAGAAAAATCAGAAGTCGGGAACCGGAAACGGTTCCTGATGAAATGTATGATCAGACTTACACAAGCAAAATGCGGAAAATACTTGACATCCGCATAAGAACATATTATAATAACAAAGCATATTGCCGAAGACAGTAAGGTGCTATCGCATATTGCGACAGCGTAAAGGGAAATCCACCTACCGAGGGAATTTTTGATGATAATCGTCATAAAGAATGATACCCCTCTGCTGTAAGGCGGAGGGTTTTTATTATACCTCACGCTATATGCAAGAAATAAAATAAGGAGGTAAATGGATCGTGGCAAAGGTAGAATTAAAGCAGCCGATCGTTCAGGAGATTTCTGAAACAATTAAGGACGCACAGTCACTTGTAGTAGTTGACTACCGTGGACTTACAGTTGCTGAGGATACACAGCTTCGTAAAAATTTAAGAGAAGCTGGCGTAACTTACAAAGTATACAAAAATACTTTAGTAAACCGCGCAATCGAGGGAACAGAGTTCGAGAGCTTAAAGGATGTCCTGGAAGGACCTAACGCATTTGCAGTATCTACAGAAGATGCTACAGCTCCAGCCAGAGTTCTGGCAGAGTTCGCAAAGAAGGCTCCAAGCCTTGAGATCAAGGCCGGCGTTGTAGAAGGAACATACTATGACGCAGAGGGAATGAAGCAGATCGCAAGTGTACCAAGCAGAGAAGTACTTCTTTCCAAATTACTTGGAAGCTTACAGTCACCTATCACAAATCTTGCTCGCGTTCTTAATCAGATCGCAGAGAAGGGTGGCGCAGCAGATGCAGCAGCAGACGCAGCACCGGCTGAGGAAGCACCAGCAGCAGAATAATTATTAAAAATAAAATTATAACGGAGGAAATAATCATGGCAAAGTTAACAACAGCAGAGTTTATCGATGCTATCAAAGAGTTAAGCGTATTAGAGTTAAATGACCTTGTAAAGGCATGTGAAGAAGAGTTCGGCGTATCTGCAGCAGCAGGCGTTGTAGTAGCAGCAGCAGGCGGAGACGCAGCAGCAGCTGAAGAGAAGACTGAGTTCGACGTAGAGTTAACAGAAGTTGGACCGAACAAGGTTAAGGTTATCAAGGTTGTTCGTGAGATCACAGGTCTTGGACTGAAGGAAGCTAAGGACGCTGTTGATGGCGCACCTAAGGTAATCAAGGAGCAGGCTGACAAGGCATCTGCTGAAGACGCTAAGGCTAAACTTGAGGCTGAAGGAGCAAAGGTTACATTAAAGTAGTCTGTGCGTAAGCGACGAGAAACCAATAATAACCCGGCAGAGATGCTTGCATTTCTGTTGGGTTATTTTATTTAGCTGTATCCCCTCTTTCTATCTGAAAAAGTTCTCAAAAATAATTCTTGCATTTCCCTTGATTTTGTTGTATAGTATAAGTTGCACTATTGTGGTGCACTAGGCATTTCCATGCTCTTTTTTAGGAAAAACTAGATTGAAATAAAAACGAGAGGTGAAACGTCAATGGAGAAAAACAGAATACGTCCAGTCAAGGCTGGAAAAGGCTTGCGTATGAGTTACTCAAGACAGAAAGAGGTTTTGCAGATGCCAAACCTGATCGAAGTCCAGAAGAATTCTTATCAGTGGTTCCTGGATGAAGGTTTAAAAGAAGCATTTGCAGATATCTCCCCGATCACGGATTACAGTGGTCATCTGAGTCTGGATTTCGTCGATTTTACACTGTGCGAAGACGATGTGAAATATACAATCCCGGAATGCAAAGAGAGAGATGCGACATATGCAGCACCTTTGAAAGTCAAGGTTAGACTTCATAACAAAGAGACAGATGAGATTAACGAACATGAAATTTTCATGGGTGATCTTCCTCTTATGACAGAGACAGGTACGTTCGTTATCAACGGTGCAGAACGTGTAATCGTCAGCCAGTTGGTTCGTTCCCCTGGTATCTATTACGGAATTGCTCATGATAAAGTGGGTAAAACTCTTTATTCATGTACTGTTATCCCGAACCGTGGTGCATGGCTCGAGTATGAGACTGACTCCAATGACGTTTTCAGTGTAAGAGTAGATAGAACCCGTAAAGTGCCGATTACCGTATTACTTCGTGCACTTGGTGTAGGTACCAACCAGCAGATCATTGACATGTTCGGCGAGGAGCCAAAGATTCTGGCATCCCTGCAGAAGGACCCGGCGATCACAGAGCGTGAGCCGCAGGGAAGTTTTGAGGCTGGTTTATTAGAGTTATATAAAAAGATCCGTCCGGGTGAGCCGCTTTCCGTAGAAAGTGCGGAGAGTCTGATCACTGCCATGTTCTTCGATCCGAGAAGATATGACCTGGCAAAAGTAGGACGTTACAAATTTAATAAGAAGCTTGCTTTAAAGAACCGTATCAACGGACAGGTTCTGGCAGAGGATGTACTGGATCCTTCTACCGGAGAAGTAATTGCAGAGGCAGGCACAACTGTTGACCGTGATCTGGCAGATCAGATTCAGAATGCTGCTGTTCCGGCGCTCTGGATTCAGACAGAGACACGTAACGTAAAAGTTCTTTCTTCTATGATGGTAGATATCAGAAGCTGGATTCCTGAAATTGAGGACCCGAAGGCTATTGGTGTTACAGAACTGGTATATTATCCGACTCTGCAGCAGATTATGGAAGAAAACGAGACATTGGAAGAGCGTATCGCTGCAATTAAGAGAGATATTGCAGACCTGATTCCAAAGCATATTACAAAAGAGGATATCTTCGCATCCATCAACTATAATATGCATCTGGAGTGGGGCATCGGAACAGATGACGATATTGACCACTTAGGAAACCGTCGTATCCGTGCTGTCGGTGAATTGTTACAGAACCAGTATCGTATCGGTCTTTCCCGTCTGGAAAGAGTGGTTCGTGAGCGCATGACAACTCAGGATCTTGAGGGAATTTCCCCACAGAGTCTGATCAACATCAAACCGGTTACGGCTGCGGTAAAAGAGTTCTTCGGATCTTCCCAGCTGTCACAGTTTATGGATCAGAACAACCCACTGGGTGAGCTGACACATAAGAGACGTCTTTCTGCATTGGGACCTGGCGGTTTGTCCAGAGACCGTGCCGGATTCGAAGTACGAGATGTCCATTATTCCCATTATGGACGTATGTGCCCGATTGAGACGCCTGAAGGACCAAACATCGGTCTGATCAACTCTCTGGCATGCTACGCAAGAATTAACGAGTACGGATTTGTTGAGGCTCCGTACCGTAAGATTGATAAATCAGATAAAGACAATCCTCGTGTTACAGACGAAGTTGTATACATGACTGCGGATGAGGAAGATAATTACCATGTAGCGCAGGCGAACGAAAAACTGGATGAGGATGGACATTTTGTTCGTAATTCCGTATCCGGTCGTTACCGTGAAGAAACGCAGGAGTACGATAAGACTGCATTCGATTACATGGACGTATCTCCAAAGATGGTGTTCTCCGTTGCTACAGCACTGATTCCGTTCCTGCAGAACGATGATGCAAACCGAGCACTGATGGGATCTAACATGCAGCGTCAGGCAGTGCCGCTTCTTACCACCGAGGCACCTGTAGTAGGAACCGGTATGGAGACAAAGACAGCGGTCGATTCCGGTGTCTGTGTACTTGCAAAAGAAGCAGGTATCGTGGAGAGTTCTGAGTCTAATCGTATCGTAGTACGTGAGGAGGACGGAAATCGCAGAGAATATATTCTGACAAAGTTTGCACGAAGCAACCAGTCCAACTGCTACAACCAGAGACCAATCGTGTTCAAGGGACAGAAAGTAGCAAAGGGTGAGGTGATCGCTGATGGACCATCTACATCCAATGGTGAACTGGCACTTGGAAAGAACCCGCTGATCGGCTTCATGACATGGGAAGGTTATAACTACGAGGATGCCGTTCTTTTGAGTGAGCGTCTGGTAGAGTATGATGTATATACTTCTGTCCATATTGAGGAATACGAAGTAGAGTCTCGTGATACAAAGCTCGGACCGGAAGAGATCACAAGAGATGTACCGGGTGTCGGTGATGATGCCTTAAAGGATCTTGACGAGCGCGGAATCATCCGTGTCGGTGCCGAAGTACGTGCCGGAGACATTCTGGTAGGAAAGGTTACACCAAAGGGAGAGACAGAGCTTACCGCAGAAGAGAGACTGCTTCGCGCAATCTTCGGTGAAAAAGCGCGTGAGGTTCGTGACACTTCCCTGAAAGTGCCGCACGGTGCATATGGTATTGTTGTAGATGCCAAAGTATTTACCAGAGAAGATGGCGATGAGTTATCTCCTGGTGTAAATGAGTCTGTTCGTATTTACATTGCCCAGAAACGTAAGATTTCTGTTGGTGATAAGATGGCCGGACGTCATGGTAACAAGGGTGTCGTTTCCCGTGTATTACCTGTAGAAGATATGCCATATCTTCCAAATGGCCGTCCACTTGACATTGTATTAAATCCTCTGGGTGTGCCTTCCCGAATGAACATCGGACAGGTGCTGGAGATTCACTTAAGCCTTGCTGCGAAGGCACTTGGTTTTAATATCGAGACTCCGGTATTCGATGGCGCAAAAGAGATTGATATCCAGGATACACTGGAACTTGCAAATGACTATGTAAACATGCCGTTTGATGCAGAGGAAGCAGAAGACGGAGAAGAAAACTTCTACGATAAGTATAAAGATACTCTGAGAGAGGACGTTATGGATTATCTTTCAGAGAATCGTGCACACAGAAGTCTGTGGAAGGGTGTTCCGATTTCCCGTGACGGAAAGGTTCAGCTGCGTGACGGACGTACCGGAGAATACTTCGACGGAAAAGTCACAATCGGACACATGCATTATCTGAAACTGCATCATCTGGTTGATGATAAGATCCATGCACGTTCTACAGGTCCTTACTCCTTAGTTACACAGCAGCCGCTGGGTGGTAAAGCACAGTTCGGTGGTCAGCGATTCGGAGAGATGGAGGTATGGGCACTGGAAGCTTATGGTGCTGCATATACTCTGCAGGAGATCCTGACTGTTAAGTCCGATGATGTCGTAGGACGAGTAAAGACATACGAGGCTATTATCAAAGGCGAGAATATCCCTGAGCCGGGTGTTCCGGAATCTTTCAAGGTACTTTTGAAAGAGTTACAGTCTCTTGGTCTGGATGTCAAAGTGCTTGACGAAGACAGAAATGAAGTAGAACTCATTGAAACCAGTGAGTACGGAAATACCGATATCAATGCCATCATTGGAAATGACAGAGATGACAGAGATTATGCATTTGAAGACAGTGAGTCGTTTGAAAAACACGGATTTACCAAGCAGGAGTTCGATTCCGAGAATGAAGAGCTTGTCAATGTAGAACCGGAAAATGATAACGATGATGAAGATTTCGGCGATGCTGATGATCTCTTTGATGACGCAGAAGAAGTTCTTGATGATGAAGAGTAATTGGGAAGGAGTGTCATAAATGCCAGAAACAAATAAAAAGGACATGAATCAGGCAATGCAGTTTGATGCGATCCAGATTGGATTAGCATCACCTGAGAAGATCCGTGAGTGGTCTCATGGCGAAGTAAAAAAGCCGGAGACAATCAATTACAGAACCTTAAAGCCTGAGAAGGATGGTCTTTTCTGTGAGAAAATTTTTGGACCGCAGAAAGACTGGGAATGTCATTGTGGTAAATATAAAAAGATTCGTTATAAAGGTGTTGTCTGCGACCGCTGTGGTGTAGAAATTACAAAATCCAGTGTTCGTAGAGAGCGTATGGGACATATTGAGCTGGCAGCTCCGGTTTCCCATATCTGGTATTTCAAGGGAATTCCATCCCGTATGGGTCTGATCCTTGATTTATCTCCGCGTGTACTTGAGCGTGTGCTTTATTTCGCTTCTTATATTGTGCTTGATGCAGGAGATACTTCTCTTGCATACAAGCAGGTACTTTCTGAGGCAGAATATCAGGAAGCAAGAGAGCAGTACGGAAGTGCATTCCGTGTGGGCATGGGAGCAGAAGCCATCCATGAACTGCTTGCTGCGATTGATCTGGAAAAAGATTCTGCAGAGCTGAAAGCAGAGTTAGAGAATGCAACGGGACAGAAGCGTGCACGTATTATCAAGCGTCTGGAAGTTGTAGAAGCATTCCGTGAGTCCGGAAATAAGCCGGAGTGGATGATCATGACGGTTATCCCGGTTATTCCGCCGGATTTACGTCCGATGGTTCAGCTGGATGGTGGTCGTTTTGCAACATCTGATCTGAATGATCTGTATCGTAGAATTATTAACCGTAACAATCGTCTGAGAAGACTGCTTGATCTCGGTGCACCGGATATTATCGTGCGCAATGAGAAACGTATGTTACAGGAAGCGGTTGATGCCCTGATTGATAATGGCCGTCGTGGACGTCCGGTTACCGGTCCTGGAAACAGAGCACTGAAGTCTCTGTCTGATATGTTAAAGGGTAAGGGCGGACGTTTCCGTCAGAACCTGTTAGGAAAGCGAGTTGACTACTCCGGACGTTCCGTTATCTGTGTAGAGCCAAAACTTAAGATCTATCAGTGTGGTCTGCCAAAAGAGATGGCAATCGAGCTGTTTAAGCCGTTTGTTATGAAAGAACTGGCAGCTAAAGGAATTGCTCATAATATCAAGAGCGCCAAGAAAATGGTAGAAAGACTTCAGCCGGAGGTATGGGATGTGCTTGAAGAGGTAATCAAAGAGCATCCGGTTATGTTAAACCGTGCCCCTACACTGCACAGACTTGGTATTCAGGCGTTCGAGCCAATCCTTGTAGAAGGTAAGGCAATTAAGCTTCATCCGCTGGTATGTACCGCGTTCAACGCCGATTTCGACGGTGACCAGATGGCTGTGCATCTTCCTCTGTCCGTAGAAGCTCAGGCAGAATGCCGTTTTATGCTGTTATCACCAAACAACCTGCTGAAGCCGTCTGATGGTGGTCCGGTAGCCGTTCCTTCCCAGGATATGGTCCTCGGAGTATACTATCTGACTATGCACAAACTGGCAGATTATAAGGATAAAAAAGATGCAGTTGCTGTTTCCGATAAAGTGTATAACGATATTGAGGAATTAAAGAAAGCAACCACACCGGACCCGAAGACAGGAAAGAGTGAGATCGGATTGTATGATCTGATCTGGTTTGAAGATACAACAGACAATAACCGTCGGGTATTATGTAAGCCAATGGATCTGTTCGGATATCATTACGGAAGCATGAATCAGGCATTGCTTGCGTATGAGAATGGAGAGATTACACTTCATCAGAATATTTATGTATACCGTAAGGCAACTATGGCTGACGGAACAGAAGTATCCGGATTTATCAAGACAACACTTGGTCTTCTGATTTTCAATGAGATTATTCCGCAGGATCTGGGATTTGTAGACCGCAGTACCCCGGAGAATGCTTTGAAGCTGGAAATTGATTTCCATGTTGGAAAGAAACAGATCAAACAGATTCTGGAGAAGGTTATTAATATTCATGGTGCGACAAAGACTGCCGAGGTACTGGATGATGTCAAGGCAATGGGTTATGGATATTCCACAAGAGCTGCCATGACCGTATCAATTTCCGATATGACAGTGCCACCACAGAAGCCACAGATGATCGAGCAGGCACAGAATACGGTAGACCGGATCACACGTCAGTATAAGCGTGGTCTTATCACAGAAGAAGAGCGTTATAAGGAAGTTGTAGAGACCTGGAAAGAGACGGATGATGAGCTGACAACAGCACTTCTTACCGGACTTGACAAGTACAACAACATCTTCATGATGGCCGATTCCGGAGCCCGTGGTTCTGATAAACAGATCAAGCAGCTGGCCGGTATGCGTGGATTGATGGCCGATACAACCGGTAGAACCATCGAGCTGCCAATCAAGTCAAACTTCCGTGAAGGTCTGGACGTACTGGAGTACTTCATGTCAGCGCATGGAGCACGTAAAGGTCTGTCCGATACCGCACTTCGTACGGCCGATTCCGGATACCTGACCAGACGTCTGGTTGATGTATCCCAGCATATGATCGTTCGTGAGTCTGACTGTTGTGCAGGAACAAACCGTGAGATTCCGGGAATGATCGTTAAGGCATTTATGGAAGGCAAGGAGGAAATCGAAAGTCTGGAAGAACGTATTACCGGACGTTTCTCATGCGAGACAATTTGTGACAAAGACGGAAATGTTATTGTTAAAGCAAACCATATGATTACACCTCGCCGTGCGGCGGATGTTGTGAATAAAGGCGTTGATGAAAAGGGAAATCCGATTACAAGTGTGAAGATCCGTACCATTCTTACCTGCCGTTCCCACATGGGTGTATGCGCGAAATGTTACGGTGCCAACATGGCAACCGGTCAGGCGGTACAGGTTGGTGAAGCGATCGGTATTATCGCCGCACAGTCCATCGGTGAGCCTGGTACACAGCTTACCATGAGAACATTCCATACCGGTGGTGTGGCCGGTAACGATATTACACAGGGTCTTCCTCGTGTAGAGGAAATCTTCGAGGCACGTAAGCCAAAGGGACTTGCAATTATTACAGAGTTCGGCGGCATTGCTACCATTAAGGATACAAAGAAAAAGCGTGAAGTTATCGTTACAGATCCGGAGTCCGGAGAGACAAAGACTTACCTGATTCCTTATGGATCGCGTATTAAGATCATGGATGGTGCCGTACTTGAAGCCGGTGATGAACTGACCGAAGGTTCTGTAAATCCACATGATATCTTAAAAATCAAAGGTGTGCGTGCCGTACAGGATTACATGCTTCGTGAAGTACAGCGTGTATATCGTCTGCAGGGTGTAGAAATCAACGATAAGCATATTGAGGTTATCGTTCGACAGATGTTACAGAAGATCCGCGTAGAAGAGAATGGAGATTCCGATCTTCTTCCGGGCAGCATGGTAGATTCTCTTGATTTCCTTGAACTGAACGAAAAGCTTGAGGAAGAAGGCAAGGAACAGGCAGTTGGTTCCCAGGTATTACTTGGTATCACAAAAGCATCCCTTGCAACAAATTCATTCCTGTCAGCTGCATCCTTCCAGGAGACCACGAAGGTTCTTACGGAAGCAGCAATCAAGGGCAAGATTGATCCGTTGATCGGTATGAAAGAGAACGTTATCATCGGTAAGTTGATTCCGGCAGGTACCGGTATGAAGAGATACCGCAATATCAAACTGGACAGTGATGTGAACGAAGAAGAAGAGTTCTCATTTGACGATCTGGAAGATTTCACTATGGATGAAGAAGAGGAAATGATCCCGACAGTAACCGTTCCGGATGGAACAGATCTGTCAGCCGTTTCCGGAACTGATGAGGATTCATCGGAAGAATAAATTACAGCACAGATAATAGAATCTGTGAAGATACAAAAGAGGGAGAGCAAATCTCCCTCTTTTTCATGTATTTTTTAAAAGTGGGTTGACAAGCACAACAGAAATTTATATAATATTTTAGCGTGCATTGTGGTATGATGCATGCTTGAAGAATAATACAGGAGGTGAAAATAATGCCAACATTTAACCAGTTAGTAAGAAAAGGACGTCAGACTACTGTAAAGAAGTCTACAGCACCTGCACTTCAGAGAAGCTTTAACTCTCTGCAGAAGAAGCCAATCAATACTTCTTCTCCACAGAAGAGAGGTGTTTGTACTGCTGTTAAGACAGCAACTCCTAAGAAGCCTAACTCAGCTCTTCGTAAGATCGCCAGAGTTCGTCTTTCCAACGGAATCGAAGTAACATCTTATATCCCAGGTGAAGGACACAACTTACAGGAGCATAGTGTTGTTCTGATCCGTGGTGGTCGTGTTAAGGATTTACCTGGTACACGTTACCATATCATCCGTGGTACATTAGATACCGCTGGTGTTGCGAACAGAAAGCAGGCCCGTTCTAAGTACGGCGCTAAGAAACCAAAGGCAGCTAAATAATAAACAGATTATTTGGCAGACAATGGGTCACAAACAGAGCTAAATAGGTTTAGTGTTGGGATTATTGTTGTATCCGCTACCGGATATAACCTACTCATTATATAGCCCGCACGAACACATTAGAGAGACACATGTGAGTACCGTTGAATTAATTAAAAATGATTAAGGAGGGAAGTAACGTGCCACGTAAAGGACATACTCAGAAAAGAGACGTATTAGCAGATCCGTTATACAACAACAAAGTGGTTACCAAGCTTATCAACAACATTATGTTAGATGGTAAGAAAGGTGTTGCACAGAAGATCGTATACGGCGCTTTTACTAAAGTAGAAGAGAAGACAGGAAAGCCAGCAATCGAGGTATTCGAGGAGGCTATGAACAACGTTATGCCAGCTCTTGAAGTTAAGGCAAGACGTATCGGTGGAGCTACCTATCAGGTACCTATCGAGGTTCGCCCAGATCGTCGTCAGGCATTAGCTCTTCGTTGGTTAACAACTTTCTCACGTGCTAGAGGTGAGAAGACTCAGGAAGAGAGACTGGCAAACGAGATCATGGATGCTGCAAACAATACTGGTGCAGCAGTTAAGAGAAAAGAAGATATGCACAAGATGGCAGAGGCAAACAAGGCCTTCGCACATTACAGATTCTAATTGGAAATCTAATAGGAGGAAAAAACCTTGGCTGGAAGAGAATATCCACTTGAGAGAACCAGAAATATCGGAATTATGGCTCATATCGATGCTGGTAAGACAACATTAACAGAGCGTATTCTGTATTATACTGGTGTTAACTATAAAATCGGTGATACTCATGAAGGTACTGCTACCATGGACTGGATGGAGCAGGAGCAGGAAAGAGGTATCACAATTACTTCAGCCGCTACAACATGTCACTGGACAGAAGAAGAGTTCACAAAGCCGAAAAAGGGCGCTCTTGAGCATCGTATCAACATCATCGATACTCCTGGACACGTAGACTTTACAGTAGAGGTTGAGCGTTCACTCCGTGTATTGGACGGCGCCGTTGGTGTCTTCTGTGCAAAGGGTGGTGTTGAGCCTCAGTCAGAGAATGTATGGCGTCAGGCTGATACCTACAATGTACCTCGTATGGCATTCATCAATAAGATGGATATCTTAGGTGCAAACTTTTACGGCGCTGTAGATCAGATCCGTGAGAGATTAGGAAAGAACGCAATCGTTCTTCAGTTACCAATCGGTAAAGAAGATGATTTCAAGGGAATCATTGATCTGTTCGAGATGAAAGCATATATCTACAACGATGAGAAGGGTGATAACATCACTGTTACAGATGATCTTGGAGATATGGCTGATCAGGCAGCAGAGTATCGTACAGAACTCATTGAGAAGATCTGTGAGTTAGATGACGATTTAATGATGCAGTACCTTGAGGGCGAAGAGCCATCCGTTGATGATATGAAGAAGGTTCTTCGTAAAGGAACATGTGAGTGTACGGCAGTGCCTGTTTGCTGTGGTTCTGCATACAGAAACAAGGGTGTTCAGAAGTTACTGGATGCTATTATCGAATATATGCCAGCTCCAACAGACATCCCTGCAATCAAGGGTGTTGACCTGGATGGCAACGAGATCGAGAGACATTCATCTGATGATGAGCCTTTCGCAGCTCTTGCATTCAAGATTATGGCAGATCCATTCGTAGGAAAACTTGCTTACTTCCGTGTTTATTCCGGAACATGTAAGTCTGGTTCTTACGTGTTAAATGCAACAAAGGATAAGAAGGAACGTGTTGGACGTATTCTTCAGATGCATGCAAACAAGAGACAGGAGTTAGACATTGTTTACTCTGGTGATATCGCAGCAGCAGTTGGATTTAAGTTCACTACTACCGGTGATACCATCTGTGATGAGCAGCATCCGGTTATCCTTGAGTCTATGGAATTCCCAGAGCCAGTTATCGAGCTCGCAATTGAGCCTAAAACAAAAGCTGGACAGGGCAAGTTAGGTGAAGCATTAGCAAAACTTGCTGAAGAAGATCCTACATTCCGTGCACATACAGATCAGGAAACTGGTCAGACAATCATTGCCGGAATGGGTGAGTTACATCTGGAGATCATCGTTGACCGTCTGCTTCGTGAGTTCAAGGTAGAAGCAAACGTAGGTGCTCCTCAGGTAGCATACAAAGAGACATTTACAAAGGCTGTTGATCAGGAATACAAGTACGCTAAGCAGTCCGGTGGTCGTGGACAGTACGGACATTGTAAGGTACGTTTCGAGCCGATGGATGCCAACGGAGAAGAACTGTTCAAGTTCGATTCCGAGGTTGTCGGTGGTGCTATTCCGAAGGAATACATCCCAGCAATCGGTGAAGGTATTGAGGAAGCTACAAAGGCTGGTTCCCTTGGCGGATTCCCTGTTGTAGGTATCCATGCTACCGTATATGACGGATCTTACCATGAAGTCGATTCTTCCGAGATGGCATTCCATATTGCCGGATCTATGTGTTTCAAGGAAGCTATGGCTAAGGCAGCTCCAGTATTACTTGAGCCTATCATGAAAGTTGAGATTACTATGCCGGAAGAGTACATGGGAGATGTTATCGGTGACGTTAACTCCCGTCGTGGACGTATCGAAGGTATGGATGATCTGGGCGGCGGTAAGATTGTACACGCTTATGTACCACTTGCTGAGATGTTCGGATACTCAACAGACTTACGTTCTAAGACACAGGGTCGTGGTAACTACTCTATGTTCTTCGAGAAGTATGAGCCAGTTCCAAAGAACGTACAGGAGAAGCTTCTGTCTAATAAGGCAAAATAATAGAAAAAGCTTGAAATATAGCTGATTATTCGCTATAATCGAGTTAGTCGGTTTGACAACCTAAAACCATAAAAACAAGCCCAAAACCGGGCATAAAATGAAGGAGGACATTTCAAAATGGCAAAGGCTAAATTTGAAAGAACAAAACCACATTGTAATATTGGTACCATCGGTCACGTAGATCATGGTAAAACAACTTTAACAGCAGCTATTACAAAGGTATTAGCAGCTCGTGTTGCTGGTAACGAAGCAACAGATTTCGAGAACATTGATAAGGCTCCAGAAGAGAGAGAGCGTGGTATCACAATTTCTACAGCTCACGTTGAGTATGAGACAGAGAAGAGACATTACGCACACGTTGACTGTCCTGGACATGCTGACTACGTAAAGAACATGATCACTGGTGCAGCTCAGATGGATGGTGCTATCCTTGTTGTTGCTGCTACTGATGGTGTTATGGCTCAGACAAAGGAGCACATCCTCCTTTCTCGTCAGGTAGGTGTACCTTACATCATCGTTTTCTTAAACAAGTGCGATATGGTAGACGATCCAGAACTTATCGAGTTAGTAGAGATGGAAGTTACCGAGCAGCTTGAAGAGTATGGTTTCAATGATTGCCCAATCATCAAGGGTTCTGCTTTAAAGGCTCTTGAAGATCCTAACGGAGAGTGGGGAGACAAGATCATGGAGCTTATGGATACTGTTGATTCTTATATCCCAGATCCAGAGCGTGATACAGATAAGCCATTCCTTATGCCAGTAGAGGACGTATTCACAATCACAGGTCGTGGTACTGTTGCAACTGGTAGAGTAGAGCGTGGTACATTACATCTGAACGACGAACTTGAAATCCTTGGTGTTAAGGAAGATGTTCTTAAGACAGTTGTAACTGGTATCGAGATGTTCCGTAAGCAGTTAGACGAGGCTATGGCTGGTGATAACATCGGTGCATTACTTCGTGGTGTAAACCGTGACCAGATCGTTCGTGGACAGGTTCTTGCTAAGCCAGGTACTGTAACTTGCCATCACAAGTTCACAGCTCAGGTTTACGTTTTAACAAAGGATGAAGGTGGACGTCATACTCCATTCTTCAACAACTATCGTCCACAGTTCTACTTCAGAACAACAGACGTAACAGGTGTTTGCGAGCTTCCAGCAGGAACAGAGATGTGCATGCCTGGTGATAACGTAGAGATGACAATCGAGCTGATTCATCCAGTAGCTATGGAGCAGGGTCTTACATTCGCTATCCGTGAGGGTGGACGTACAGTAGGATCTGGACGTGTTGCTACTATCATCGAGTAATTAAATATTATTCAGTAAATTCAAGGCTCCCAGAGATTTCTCTGGGAGCCTTTTTGCAACTTTAGAATATAAAAAACGGTGTCAGTGGTGCCCAAACGGTGCCAAAAAATATGCATAGATTGAAGAAAAGTAAAAAACACCCATACACATATGTGCATGAGTGTTTTTCAGCCATAATCAATATGGCTCTCTCTGTGTTAGTATATTACCACATTTAAGAATTTATGACAAGAGTTAATATTTATTTTTTAATGTAAGTTATAAAGTATCGAATTTATGATATTCAATTTTTGATTTTGGTAAAGAAATTAATGTATCAAGAACGCTCAAATTTTTTATTCCCATTTGACCTCTAACATTGTCAAACGCATTTGGCTGTAAAGTGCCTTGCAGTTCTATTAACATATTTTTTAATTCCATAATCATTGGTGCAAATTCTTCTTTTGGAAGAAAATATTTAAAGTATACGAGAATATCGAAAATATTTTTCTCTGTACATCTGCTGTATGATGTAGGAAGTTGTGCATAGTAAGGGTCTAAAATTCGTCCGCTTGCGGAATTGTTTCGTGCTTGTGTTTGATGAATACAAAAAACCCGTTCGTTATGTGCACAGGAGTTTCTTACTCTTCTTAACCAATGTAAGCTACCAATTAATAGTTTGACATTAGGCAAATTATTATCATCATACATAGAATATAATTTACAAATAGCGTGAGTTACATTTGTCTTACTATTTTGAAGCACATCAATGAAAGTAGAGAAATTCACAACTTTAATCATAATCCAAGTTGGAATTTGCTCGTGGTTTTTCATGTAAAACTGTACATATTCTGACTTGCTTTTGCTTAGCTCAGAATATGCAGAAGAGATAGTATTCATTTTTGATTGCAAAGTAACATTGGTGGAATAAGCATTTGTTTCATACCACGGTATTTTTCCGTTTTCATTATATTGGTCAAATTTGTAACCTGTTAAAGTCCTAACTTCTTCTTCAACTTGAGTGATGTACTTAAGTAAAAATAGTCTAAGCGATTCATCAAATTTCTTTAAACTATTTATTTGACTTAAGGTTGTATTAGGAAAATAGATATGATTTCCATGAGCATCAGTACCGCAAGTGAAAGGCATTTTATAGCCATTAATCATATTAAAGTAGCCGGAGCGTACTAATGATATTTTGTGTGGAGTTCCGTTACAATCAATTCTTTTATCTTTACGAAGTTTCTTCATTTGTTGATTATAAGTTAGAAAAGATTTATCATTTGCCATATATCTTATCTCCTTGTAGCATATATCTCTAATATCTTAATAATAGCATTTGTGTTATAAAATTACCATCCCTTAATCTGTTTTACCTGTTCTGCTCGTTCGGGATCTCTATGATACTGCAGCTTAAATTGTATCGTTTCGACCACTTCTTTCCTTGCTTCATCATCCAACTGATAAAAGGAAGTCAGAAGATTATCCACATCCGGCATACTATTTTTACCGAATAGGTACATAAGTGGATAGAGAGAGTTTTTCAAGTAGGTTTTGACTCTGCTTGCATCCAAGGCTCCATTCAATCCATCTGGGAGAGTGGGATATATTTCTTCTTCGGTAATAGCTCCAGAGAAAGGACTTGCAGAGCATATCTCATTCACATCAATATCTAAAGCATTGGCAAGTCGGAGAGCAAAGTCAAAGCGGATATTGGAATCTTTTTGAATAATCGTGTATAACGTGGTGGCACTAATGCCGGTTTCTTTTGCAATTCTGCGTACATTTGTACCTTTTTCATCAAGGTACTCTTTTAATTTCTTTCCATCGCCCATAAGCAACCTCCTATTTTCATAGACAAAGTAATTACGAAAAACATAAACTCAATTATTATCATATCACATTTACGAAAAACATAAAAGTGAAAATTACATAATTTTAGAATTACGAAAACCGTAAAATATTATTTACGAAGTATTGACATTATTTACGGACAGTGATAATATGAATTTACGAAAACCGTACACAACAAAAATACAAGAGTTGTAACGGCATTGTAGAATGAGAAGGGAGGATGAATATATGGCGAACTATCAATATATGATGAGTGCGGATGATGTGGCTAAGGAACTGGATTGTTCCAAGTCGTATGCTTACAAGTTGGTTAAGGCAATGAATAAGGAACTTGCGGAGCAGGGATATATCACAATGGCAGGACGGATTCCAAGAGCATATTGGGCAAAAAAGATGTTCGGATACGAGCTGGCTGCGAACTAAGAGAGGAGAAGAAAGGAATGGCTTACAAAGAAAAAGACACGAAGAAATGGACTGCCCAGTGGTTTGAAACGAATGCAAAGGGCGAAAAGAAAAAACGAAGAAAGAGAGGATTTTCCACAAAAAAGGAAGCTCTGGAATATGAGCGACAGAAAAAACTCAATAGCAGTCGAAGTATGGATATGAAATTGAGTGAATTTATGGAGGTATATTTTGAGGACAAACAGAATGAACTCAAAGAACGTACCATGAAAAACAAACGTTATATGATGGAACAGCATATTATTCCGTATTTTGGAAATAAAATGATGAGTGAAATATCAGCTTCGCAGATTATTCAGTGGCAGAATGAAATGCAGACAAAAGGTTTTTCGGAATCATATCTGCGAATGATACAAAATCAGCTAACCAGTTTGTTTACTCATGCTTCACGAATTTACGATTTGCATACGAATCCATGCAAGAAGGTAAAGCGGATGGGAAACTCGGACAGCAGAAGCTTGGATTTCTGGACAACAGAGGAGTATCAGCAGTTTATTCAGACTATAGAACCGGGAACAAGATATTATCTCATCTTTGAAATTCTTTTCTGGACTGGATGTAGAATTGGAGAACTACTTGCATTAACTCCGGCAGATATAAACTTTGAAAGAAATCAAATCAGCATCACAAAAACGTACTATAGGACAGAACGAAAGGATGTGATTACAGAACCAAAGACAAAACAATCTGTGCGAACAATAGAAATACCGGAATTTTTGAAGCAGGAAATAAAGCAATTTATTGAAGGGCATTATGGTATGCCGGAGAATGAAAGACTTTTCCCTATCGTGCAGGAAGCGGTACAGCATAAGATGAAGCACAATATGGAAAAAGCCGGAGTAAAGAAAATCAGGGTGCATGATTTAAGGCATTCGCATGTAGCATATCTCATCAACAAAGGGATTGAGCCGATTCTGATAAAGGAAAGATTAGGGCATAAGGATATAAGAATTACCCTAAATACTTATGGTCACTTATATCCGAATCAGCAACGGAGAATTGCAGATTTGCTGGATAATGAACAAGAAAAAAGTCCCAACAGCGGCAACTGTCAGGACTAAAGATAACCGGATAAACCTCTGTTATCCTATGTATATACAAGCTAAGTATAGCAGAGGTTTTCTCCGGTAGCAATTATAAAATTAAAATTGGAGGAGAAAATGACAGAACAGAAGATTGAGTTAAAGATGATTAGAATGTCGGAGGTACAGTCGCAGGAGATTGAGTGGCTGTGGTATCCGTTCATTCCTTATGGAAAGCTGACAATTATCCAAGGTGATCCGGGGGATGGAAAGACAACAATGGTGTTGAATCTGGCAGCAAAGCTGTCAAAGGGCGAAGCACTGGATAAAAATATGAAGGTCACAGAGCCGGTCAATGTAATATACCAGACTGCGGAGGATGGTCTTGCGGATACAGTAAAACCAAGATTAGAGCTTGCCGGGGCAGACTGCGAGAGAATTATCGTCATTGATGAAAGTGACAAGTCACTGTCTATGGTAGATGAACGCTTGGAAGAAGCGATTGTAAGGACTGGTGCAAGGCTCTTGATTTTAGACCCGATACAAGCCTATCTGGGCGGTGGCATGGATATGAACCGAGCAAACGAAGCAAGGGATATGACAAAGAAATTAGGAGCATTGGCAGAGAAAACAAAGTGTGCAATTATCCTTATCGGTCATATGAATAAGGCTTCCGGCAATAAAGCGGCATACCGGGGCATGGGTTCCATAGATTTTTTCGCAGTGGCAAGAAGTGTATTACTGGTTGGCAGGGTAGAGGGAGAACCGAATACCAGAGCAGTTGTTCAGATTAAAAACAACCTTGCGGCATTTGGACATCCAAAAGCATTTGCCTTATCAGAGGAAGGCTTTCAGTGGATTGGAGATTATGAGATTACGGTGGATGAGGTGCTTGGCGGCATTGCACCAAAGGCAAATAAAATGGAGCAGGCAAAGCAGATGTTACGGGAACTTGCGGAAACACAGAATGCGGTTTTGAGCAACGAAATCTTTGACCGGGCAGATGAACTGGGAATTTCTAAACGAACACTGGAAAACGCAAAGAAAGAGCTGGGTATCCGGGCAAGAAAAATCAACAACGCATGGTACTGGGAACTGGATAAAGTAAAGCTGGAATAAGGGAAGAACGCAACAATGCAGAGTATACAGAAATGCGGTCTTGAACATTGCAAGGTTGCAAAATATATAGACATTGCGTTGTTGCGGTCTTGCAGAAAGGATTGGTGGATTGAAATGAAGAATGTGCAGATTTCGCAGGAATTGTTCTTTTTGCTCGTGAGATATTTTCTCATAGGGCAGGAAGAAACGGAGCCGGAGATAGCTAAGGCATTAGAGAAAAAGATGGATGCTCTGGTAATGAGAGAGCTGTATACGCAGTATAAAACTGCACCGACAGAGGAAGAAAAGGAAAAGGCACGCAGGGAATATCTGGACAGGCGAGGTGTGCCGGACAGCTTCCGATGGTAATTTCCTTAGACGAATAAAACGGGAGCGTGGCACGCACCCGTAGGATACGGTTAAGGGAAAATGGTGCGGTGGCAGCGATGATGAAGTGACCGGAACGGGCACAACTGCCGCAGGCATAAAAGCTCCCGGCAGGGCGCAAAACCTGACTTGTCAGGTTGCATTTTTGATGGCGGTAGCTGTCAAAAGTGCTTTTGCGTTACTTTCGACGAAAGTAACAAAGCCTGTGCCGTATCCGGCACTAAAAGATACAGGTAAAAAAAGATGCGAGGTGGTTTTTATTGGAGAGAACGATTAGCGGAATGATGGGGAAAGGCTCTGTGAATCACAATACAAGAGCATTTTCAGCAAAGAATGTAGATAAAGAAAGAAGCCGTGACAATGTGGAATTTTGCCACAAGGATATAAAGGCAGTGTATCATGAACTGTTTGACGAAGCTCTGGAAAGGTACAATGCGAAGCAGAAGCGGAGTGACAGAAAGATTGATAACTATTATGAGAAAATCCGGCAGGGGAAGCAGGAGAAACTGTTTTATGAAGTGATTTTCCAGATAGGAAACAGAGATGACATGAATGCACGGAGTGAGGAGGGGCAGCTGGCAAAGCAGATACTTATTGACTTCATGGCAGACTTTCAAAGCAGGAATCCGAATCTTCATGTATTCTCGGCACATCTGCACATGGATGAGGAAACACCGCACATTCATATTGATTTTGTTCCGGTTATTACCGGGAGTAAGCGAGGACTTGATACCAGAGTGTCACTGAAAGGGGCATTGGCGGAGCAGGGATTTGAGGGCGGTACCAGAGGAGCAACAGAATGGAACCAGTGGATAGAATCCGAGAAAAAGGAACTGGCGGCGGTCATGGAACGATATGGTGTTGAATGGCTGCAGAAGGGTACGCACAATAAACATCTGTCGGTGCTGGATTATGAGAAGCAGGAGCGAGCGAAAGAGGTTGCGGAGCTTGATAGTCAGCTTGCACAATCAGAACAGGCTTTGCAGACAGCAAGTAAAATGGTAGACAGTCAGCTTGCTCGTGCGGAAGAATTGGCAGAGATGGGAGATATGTTTCAAAGACGGAACGAGGAAATTAAGGCAGATAATGCAGAACTGGAAGAAGCATATATAGCCACGAAGCAGAGCTATAACAGTTTATCTGCAAAAAATAATCTCCTGATTACCGAGAATGAGGATTTGGAGCAGGAAAAGGAAAGGCGGTTGTCCGGCAACCGGGAATTAGAAAAGCAACAGCAGAAGCTTCAAAAAGAACTGGAAGCTATGGCAGGTTCTAAGGTCGCTCTGGAGCGTAATGTGAGAGTCTATGACGAGGAAAAACAATGGCAGCTTCCAGAGCCGGGAGTGGTACAGTCGGCAAAAGCCTATCGTGAAAAGGTGGCATTGCCATTGATTACAAGGTTAAAGGAACTTGTAAAAAGTCTGACAATCAAGTGTGTCGGTCTGATGGAGCAGGTTAAGAAGCTGACTGCAAAGGTAAATCAGCAGGAAGATGATATTGCATGGTACAAGAATAAAATCAAGGAGCAGAAAGGAACAATGGAGCATTTGCAGGAGAAAGCGGAGGATTTGGAACGAGTGAAACAGTATGTCGGGGCTGACAAAATACAGGATATTATTGACAATGTGAAAGAAGCGGAACGGTTACAGGCAGAGCAGAAGCGTTTGCAGAGAAGCTATCAGAACAGAATGAGCAGATAAGGAGATAGATGGATATGACGGATAAAATCAAAGAAACAGAAGTGTTGAGAAAGCACATCATTGGAGAAAACGGAATCAGTTACACTTTGGGAGAGGATGGTCTGTATTATCCAGACATCCGACTTCCGGAAGGAACGCATTATGAAATCGGCAGATACGGACAGATGCGAGCAGAGTATCTGAAAGAGTACCATAGAGCATTGTATCTGGAATTGCTGTTGGATGGAAATTTAAATGAATATCTGCACCAGACGGACGAAGAATGTTATCAGATGATGGAGCGATTGGTGGAACAGATGAAAGCAAAGCAGGGAGTGACGGAGCAGTTGAAGTCGGAGAATCAAATGCAGTGGGTAGGAATGATGAACAATATCTGGCACTGTGCGGAATAAGTGGTGTTGAGAGATATAGTATATGTGTAATAGATAGGGCGGTCTTCGGACTGCCCTTTTGAAAATTGTATAGAAAAAGGAACAATGAAATGATATAATAAAAAAAGAGAATTAGATCAACTTAGAATTTGAAAGGAGACATAACTATGAAAGAATATCAACATCTAATAGGTAAAATTATTATTGCGATTGCAATTATAGTTGCCGCAATCATTATAGCGGGTGCTATCGAGGGTGCAGGAGCAAATATCCAAAGTGGTCTGGGGCGGTTAGTAGATGCACTACGATAATTCAAGTTTATAGTAGTAAAGGAAGATGAAGTACCTACGGTGCCAAAACGGTGCCAAGAACTTAAGCAAATAAAAATACAGTATGCAAAAACAGCAGTTTTATGCGGATTTTGCCATCCAAAAGCATAGAAAATATGCAGAAACACGGTATTCAAATAAAACGTGAGGGTGGACGTACAGTAGGATCAGGACGTGTTGCTACAATCATCGAGTAATTATAAATTGCTTAAAATTAAGGGTTCCCATTATTGGGAGCCCTTTTTTGGTACCATTGCAGCTCTTTCATGATAGCATCCGGCATTGTTATGGTTCTTATGCCGTTGGTTGTCTTTTTGTGGGGACAGAATGCCACTTTTTGGAAAGAGTTATGCGGATATGTTATGGTATTGGACGTAAAATTGATATTAGAAGGTGTGAGCGCGAGCAATTCACCAAACTACATACCGGAATAAAACAGAAGCTGCAGAGCAGTGTGTGCAGTTGGATTATCTACCAGGGCAATAAAGTGGTTGTACTGATCGAGCGTCTAGAAGAAGAAAAGACAATAGTAACGACATTTAGAAATTATGCAGAGGTAAAGAAAGCATGAATGGAAGATTACACCGTGGCTCGTGTGACAACCGGAATCAATACGGAGAAAACGGACATTTTAATTTCTGTAGGAAACTTTGGCTTTGCATAAGTTTGATCTATTCTTCGGATATATCATAGTCAGTGGCTGTATCAGAAAATTTTGTATCCCAAATGGTTTCTTCAATGGTTTGTAAACATTCATCTGTATGTTTGGAAATGTCCTGCCCCCAGAAGTGAAGGACAGTATAGCCTAGAAATAGAAGCTTTTTATCATTTTCATAATCACGATTACGGTTTCGTTCGATTTTTTTGATCCAAAAGTCTGGATTTTTCCCATTTTCAAGTCGGAGTTTGAGAATCTCCCAATCCTTTCCGTGAAAAAATTCACTATCGCAAAAAATAGCAATTTTATATTTGGTAAGAACAATGTCAGGAGAACCAGGGAGAGCCTTATAATTTTTACGATAGCGATAACCTTTGTGCCATAGAGCTTTTCGGAGCAATAGCTCTATGGAAGTATCTTTACTGTGGATCTTACGCATATTGTTTGAAACAGTAGCGGAATCACGCGACATATAGGTACCTTCTTTCTGCCTGAACTGCTGAGAATATATTATCAAAAAACAGGATAAATAGCAAACGGGTTAAGAAACATGCAAGAGGAAATCTAACGATATGGTGAGAAAATTGCTTGTTGCTAATTGTGGTATATGATAAAATATGAGTTGTACTATTTTTGATTTTGGAGGAATTTTAATGGCGATTTGTTATGACAAATTATGGAAATTACTGATAGATAAAAAAATGAACCGCACAGAATTGAAGGAAGCGTCAGGAATAAGTTTTAATGTGTTAGCTCGATTAGGAAAGAATGAGCCAGTTTCATTTGAATCAATAGAAAAAATATGTTTTACATTAAATTGCAAGATAGAAGATGTTGTAGAGATACAAAAAGACGAACCAATACAAATCGATAGTGATGCATTTACAACCATAGAACTGTTTGCTGGAGCTGGCGGTTTGGCTTTAGGGATAGAAAAAGCTGGATTTGAACCATTGGGACTAATAGAGTTTGATAAAGATGCTGCAGAATCTTTGAAAACCAATAGGCCGAACTGGAGAGTTATTCATGATGATATAGCTAATATATCTTGTTTAGATTTGGAAGATTATTTTGACATAAAAAAAGGAGACCTGGATTTATTATCGGGAGGGGCACCGTGTCAGGCTTTTTCCTATGCTGGAAAAAGATTAGGACTTGAAGATGCGAGAGGAACACTTTTTTATCACTATGCAACTTTTTTACAGAAATTACAGCCAAAGATGTTTTTATTTGAAAATGTGCGAGGATTGCTGACTCATGATAAGGGAAGAACATATGCAACAATAACAAATATTTTTGAACAGGCGGGATATACCATTCAGAAAAAAGTTTTAAATGCGTGGGATTTTGGTGTGCCGCAGAAAAGAGAGAGGCTAATTACTGTTGGAATTAGGAATGATTTAGTGGGAAAAGTTTCATTCTCATTTCCTAAAGAACATGATTATAAGCCTGTTTTGAGAGATGTTTTATTGGATTGCCCAGAAGGACCAGGAGTGCCATACGGGGAAAATAAAAGAAAAATATTTGAATTAGTTCCACCTGGAGGATATTGGAGAGATATTGATCCGGAGATTGCAAAAGCATATATGAAAAGTTGCTGGGATATGGAAGGCGGAAGAACAGGGATTCTTAGGAGAATGAGTCTGGATGAACCATCATTGACAGTATTGACTTCACCGTCTCAGAAGCAAACAGAAAGATGCCATCCATTGGAAGCAAGACCGTTTACGGTACGTGAGAATGCAAGATGTCAAACATTTCCAGATGAATGGCAATTTTGTGGAAGTGTTCAATCTCAGTATAAACAGGTTGGAAATGCTGTTCCTGTCAACTTAGCATATGAAATTGGGTTGGAGATACATAAATCATTAGAGGGGATAAAATAAATGGCGTGGAATTTAGATTTTATATCAGAAGAAGATTTTAAGAAGCATGTGCGTGCAACGATTATGAAATATGGAGAAAAACTGGAATCGTATGATTTGAAGCGGTTCAATAGTAATCTGATTGATCCGATCAAGCTGATTTTTGATAAATCGGTGTATCGTACAAGCTGGGAAGAAATTGTAAATAATGAAATTTTCCGGCAGAGAGATAAGTCTAATAATAATGATATAGGATATTTTCACCAGAATATTTTTTCTTATTTCAAAGGATGCGAAGTCCCGCAGGCAGGCTGGGATGTTATTTACAGAAATCCCGATGGAATACAAATGCCAGATGGAGATATTGTACATACAATATATGTGGAAATGAAAAACAAACACAATACTATGAATTCTGCATCTTCTGCAAAAACATATATAAAGATGCAGGGACAGATTTTGGAAGATGATGATTGTGCGTGTCTGTTGGTTGAAGCAATTGCAAAGAAATCACAGAATATAAAATGGTCAACAAAAGTTGATGGGAAAAATGTACAGCATAGGTTGATTCGCCGTGTGAGCATGGATCAGTTTTATGCAATTCTCACTGGTGAAGAAGATGCATTTTATAAGATGTGTATGGCATTGCCGGAGGTAATCAATTCTGTTGTAAATGAAGAAGGCGGTGTTGAAGTACCACACGATACGGTTATTGATGAATTGAGAAAAGTGGCATCATTGTATGGTGATGAAAACGGCGAGCTGTCTATGGCAATGGCTGTATATATGCTTGGATTCAATACGTATATGGGATTTGGTGACAAAATTCGTGGAGAATTAGGAGAAGATAAAGACGGAATGCTGAAACGGATTTATGAATATGTGAAACGGTTAAAATAGGCATATAAAGAATGGTGGGGAATGAACATGAGCACTTCGACACATGATTTATTTGATTTTTTTAAAAAGGCAAATAGTAATATTTCGGATGAATACACAAGAATTTGTAGAAAAAAGTCGCGGAAGAAGGAACACCGGAGGAGTTAATGAGTACCAACGGAATCTACCGGCATATGACAAATCTTCAGATGCAGAGCGCCGGATGGAAAATACAATAAGAATCAATGGAAGCTTTTCGGAATAGAGGCTGCGATATTGCCGTCTACAGGTCGGGCAAACGCAGCCTGGTCATCCGATGGACTTTGTTGGAATTATTTTTTCTTTTTTACAATCCCGATTCCGATCAGTAAAGCACTGATGAGAATTCCGGCGACAAGAAGGATGACATACACGTTGGCATTTACGTTGAGATCTGTCGTCCAGGTGGAAAAATTCGCATGGCGGATGGTAAGCTGTCTGGTATCATACAGAAGATAACTGCAAACATCATTGGAGAAGGTAATCCATATACTGCAAAGAAGTGTACACAGACCGCCTTTGATAAAACCATTGACCGGGAGATAGCGAATTATGAGGAAAAAGAGCCATACACCGATCATCAGAACTGCTGCCACAATGCATCCGGTTTTCAGACTGCCTGATCCGGAACGGTAAGATACGGTAAATATGGTCAGGTAGAGCCAAAGCGTATCCCAGATCATGATAATAAGGGCTTTTTTATCGGATAATACAGGCGGTAATGTCATTTCGCGTATCACCAGAGGGAAAAATACAACGGAAAGTCCGAATACAGTCGGAACGGACCAGAAGAAAAATTCTCCTCCGCCATTCATGGCATTTACAAAAAATAAAATCAGCAGCAGGGCACCGACACCACATAAAATACATTTCATCAGCCGTTTCTGGGAAGAAATAAGTGGAACAACAGTGAGTGCTGCGACAAGCATCATGGAAGCGGTTACGACAGAGAATACGCCGAGTCCGCTGCCGCCGGCCATGGATACAATAAAGGTAATAAGGATCGGAACAAGTAGCAGGGCGGCAATGACTATACCGGCTTTGTATGCCAGGTTCCGTTCTTTTTTGGCATGCCGTTCCAGAATTTCGCAGGATTCGGTTTCAATTACGTTGTCAATGGTATGATTGGCTAAATCTTCGTAAATTTTTTCGCAGTCAGCGCAGTCAGCAAGATGCTGTCTGACCAGTTCACAGCTGGCAGGACTGCATGCATGGTCGTAATATAATGGCAGGAGATCCTGCACAATGTCACATTCGTTTGGATTATGATTCATAGTGGTCCATCCTTTCTTTAATTTTTAATCTTGCCCTGTGATAAGTAACTCTCGCCCAGTTTTCTGTTTTCCCGAAGATTATTCCAATTTGTGAAAAGGATAATTCTCCGAAAACTCTTAGCTGAAAGACTTCTTTATAAGGTTCCTGAAGTTCATGAAGTACGAGATGAATCTGCAGCGCAGAGTCCTGATCCGCAATATGGTTTGCAATATCATCGGATGTTTCCGCAGCAGATGCATCGAAACAGGCATATTTTTGATTTTTGCGGCATTCATCAACTGCAAGGTTTTTGGCTATGCTGCACAGCCATGTGAATTCACGGGATTTCCCTTTATAGCCGTGTCGGGCAGTCAGCGCTTTATAAAATGTATTTTGTGTGATTTCTTCCGCCAGGGACTGATTTTTGACGATTGTCATCACGTAAGAGTAAACCTGCAGGTAATAGGAATTGTACAATTTTTCATAATTCAGAACCGGTCACCTCCTTTTTACACAGATTAGACGGCGAAAAGATGGTTTCGTTACAAACTTTTCCAAATTATTTTATAATATTTTTCATGGATTTAACAGGAAAGAATTTCAAGTGTCTATGTTTTAAGGTTAAGTTAAGGAAAACATCATAAGAAAATAATATGACAATTTATGGCATACATTATTTCCGGTGTGAAAAAGAAATCAAAAGTTGTCATTGGAAAGGCAAGTATAAGGATTCCGTTTTTTGAGCGTCTGGATAAACTGAATCTGCGTCTGATTCCGATTGATGTCAAGACGAGTAACGCAGTACCGACAGCGGATTACATCAATATCAACGTGGATGCCACGGTCAATGTCAAGATCAGTAATGATCCGGAGAAACTGCGTCTGGCAGCAGAGAACTTTCTGAATAAAAATACAGAGTACATAGCAAGTGTGGCACGTGAAGTGCTTGAAGGTAATGTGCGTGAGATTGTTGGTAAGATGCGGCTGGAGGATATGGTTTCCGACCGTCAGAAATTTGCCAACCTTGTCAAAGAAAATGCGGAGCCGGATCTGGCAGCAATGGTGTGGATCAGATTGCCGGAAATGTGCCGGTGGTCATGGCAAAAGTCTTTGAAAGCATGAAAGAAGCAACCGGAATTGATCTGGCAGATATTATCAACGCAGAGTCTTACGATGCGAAGGTAAACCGCAATGTGAATGTATCGGGACTTGATTCCGTGAACTTTGTAGTAAAGGATGACGGAACAAAGGTTACGATGGCAAAAGTAGAGCCGCAGAATAGTACAAAACCGGTAAGTACAGATGTACCGGAATCCGGAGAACAGGGATAAAACCAAAAGAAAGAGAACAGTGTCAGATGATAAATCGGGGCACTGTTCTCTTTTTGTCGGTGATGATTCATGCGAAATGTTTAAATAATAGGTGCAATTCGGAAAATTTTTCGTTATACTAAATATATGAAGATAAAGAAATGAAAAAATTGAAACAGCAATCGCAGCATTACAGCAGGAAGCAACGGAAGAAGAGGTAAAAGGTTCAGGAAGTGTTATGTCTACGTTTTTGGCAGATATGCATCAGCTTTTGACGCGGCACTTCCTGTGGATGAAATCATAGGAATAAAGGAGAGACCACGTGGGCAGAAAAAAAGAGCAGGAACATAAAACTTTAGCCCGTTGGATCATTGATAAAACCAATACCGATCATTACAGGGCGGGGATGCTCAGTGGATGGAAACATCCGTATATTGATGCGGATGTTATGGAAATAGTGGGTGGAAGAAAACAGCTTTTGGATCAGGCAACTATCCTTGAAAATGAGACAAATGCGGGAAAGATGGGGAAGTTTAAGCCCGATTGGAAAGATGTAAAAACAAGTATTAAGAAAATTGATTATGATGTTGCGATTATTCCGGAATTGTGTGAAAGGGAACAAATCGAAGATCCAAGGGAAAGGCAGCTTCGTCTCATTGCCCGTGTGGAAAAATGGCGGAGAAAAGGACAGGATTGTGCATGGTTGTGCTCCTACTATGATGATTTATTGGATCTGTTGAACAGAGGCAAAGAGCAGAAAGAACTGGAAGATGAAACCTTTTTTGTATGTATAGATGCAGTTGCACATCAAAAGGAACACGTCTGGAAGCGGGTGTTCAGTGCGCGTGTCCTTCACAATTCCAAATGTTTCCAAAAAAATTATGAGGATAGAATACTGTCTGTTTTAAAAGAAAAATCCCCATTTTATATAGAGGAAATGAGTGATGATGAACTGCTGGATGCGCATAATATTCATTCTTATGCGCAGACGCTTGAGTGGAAAGGCACACTGCAGTATATTATAAATGATGAAAAAGTAATTGATTCTTCATCACAGATTTATGGAACGATTATAAATACACAGACAATGGAACATGCAAGGGCGTATGCCCTGTCAGGTTGCAAAAGAATCATGACAATTGAAAATAAAGCAAACTATGAGGACATGTCTTATAGAAAAGATACTCTTTATATATTTTGTCATGGTTTTTTCTCTCCAAAGGAAGTTCGGTTTTTGAAGACGATTTGTGATCTGGTTTCTGAGGAATGTGAATTTTATCATTGGGGAGATCTGGATTATGGAGGAATCTGTATTTTCCAGTTTATTAAGGCGCAGGTATTCCCAAAACTTCTTCCATACAAAATGAGTCAGGAGGATTTTGAATTAGCAGTCAGGGAGGATGCAGGTATTTTATTAAAGGAAGATACCAGAAATAAGCTGATAAGGAAAAATGCAGGACTACTGGAACCATTAAAGGAAGCAATACTTAAGTCAGGTCTGACGATAGAACAGGAACGGCTGTTGTAGAAAATAAAGAGGAAATTCATTCATGATTTTAAAAAAGAAAATTCCAAAGGAATTTTATAAACTATTTCGCACGAAAAACCGTGATGCATATATGCAGTTTCTTGTGGCAATTTATGAGGAAAATAATGAAGTGTATACAGCACTTGGATTGACGATAGAGGAATGCCGTGTGATTATTGCAGATACAATTGCAAAGGCAAGGATTATCTGGGAGGATGAGGAAATAGAAGAAGAGGACGAGCCGGATACCTTATTTCCGGAAGATTCGCCGTCTGGCATATTGAATACCCTGATTCGGTGGGGATGGTTAAAAAGCGATTTTGATGAAAAGTTAAATACGTATATTATTTCTTTCCCGGAATACAGCCAGCTGTTTACGGAATTGTTTCAGAAGCTTCAGACAGAAGATGACAGCCGGGAGAGGGAAAGTATCCTTTCGATTTACAGTGCTTTGTTTACGTATCATTCGGATACAGAAAAAAATAATGATATTTTAAAAAATGCACTCCAGACGTCCAGACGGCTGGGGCAGCTTCTTTCCAATATGCAGGATGGAATGCGTTCCTATTTTGAGGAATTGTCGCAGAAAAAAAATTTTATTGGAATTCAGAAAGTTCTGGTAGAGGAAATTAACAACAGTGACAGTAAAAAATATGCAATTCTTACGACAACAGACAGCTTTTACCGTTATAAGGAAGCAGTTAAAGAACTGGTCAGCCAGATTCTTCGCGAAAATGACCAAAAAAGGGAACAGCTTGTAAAAGAGCGTACCGGACTTGTGGAGGGAACTGTTACCAGCAAAAGAAACCAGTATCGTCTGGAATATTGTGAAAGTGCCAGTCAGCTTGTGTATCAGGTGGAGCGGGAATTTGATCTGATCGAAAAAAAATATAACAAGCTGATCGAACAGAAAACTGTCTTTGCCAAGCGTGCACTGGCACGAATCCATTATATTCTGCAGGAAGGCTCTTCGGATGAAGATCATATTGTAAAGTTAATTAATTTGTTGGATCATCATGCAAACAGCCCACAGGTGTTAGAACAAATGCGTGACCGGATCAGAGTGGGAACACAGTTTAAGAATATAACCGATAGAAGTTTTTACAACCGGAAAAATGCGGAGGATGCAGGATTTCACCCGATTGCGATGGAAAAGCACAACGAGGAGACTCAGATGACCGATTTTGTACCAAAGCCGCTTTATACGAAAAAACAGTTGCAGGAATTCAGGCAGAAAAATATCGTGGATGGCAGATTTGTCACGGATGAACAGACGATTCAGTCTGTAGAAGATCTGGAAAAACTGCTGTTTTTGTGGCAGGAGGAAACGGATGATACGAAACAGGAGGAAACGGTGCATATTGATGGAGAATTAAAAGGAGAATATGGATTTGTTTTTTCAAAACTGGTGATTGACGCAAAAAAAGGAGAGAAAAAATAAATGTTAGAATACATGGAAAATATCTCGCAGAGTGAGGCGGAAAATATTAGAAAAACCATACAGGATCTGTTTCGCCAGACCTGTATTTTGCAGACAAAGTGTGATCCGGTTACTCTGATCCAGAAGGATAATCCTCACTATCAGGTATGTGCGAGAAATCGGGAATTTATTGCAGATTATCTGCAGGTGCTTGACTGTGAACTGGTTCATGATCCGCAGGAACATATTTTCCGGATTACAGGAGATGGCGTGCTGACGGAGCGTATGACACTTTTAACAACGAAACTGGTGATCCTTATGAAATTGATTTATCGGGATAAAATTATGGGAGAAGGACTACATGCCACGACAACCAGTCTTGCGGAGATCCGAAGATATGGAAAGGAAACAAACTTGATTACGCGCAGACTGACCGCTCAGGAGTGGCAGGAGGCATTGATCCTGATGAAAACACACCAGATGATCGAACTGCCAAGTGCCATTGGAAATCTCGAAGACGATTCCCCGATTTATATTTACAGTACCATTAATATTTTCTGTTCAGCGGCAGATATCAATGAGCTGGTTGAAATGTTCAAAGGAGAAACCGGGGAAACGGAAGAACAAAAGGAAGCAGAGTATTCGGAAAAGACGCAGGATCAGTGGGAAACACAAGACGAAATGAGGAGTGAATAAATTGAGTCAGGCAAAAAAAGTTTTTACAAGGATGTGCCTTAACAACTGGGGAGGCATTGATCATAAGGTACTGGAGTTTCATGAATATGTGAATTTGTTCAGTGGAAAAAGCGGATCTGGAAAATCGACAGTGATGGATGCCATCCAGGTCATTTTGTATGGAAGTTTCTCACCGAGTTTTCTGAATAAAGCAGCGGATGATGCAAAAAATCGCAGAAGTGTGTTAAGTTATCTGCGCGGAGAACAAAAAGACGGATCTGCCAATCGTAAAGACTGTGATTTCTGTTCCGTAATTGCTCTGGAAATTGAAGATACCGGAACCCATATTACAACCTGTATTGGAATTGCGTTTGAAGTAAGAAAATCAGATTCTGAGATTAAAAAATTTGTGTATTTCAGTCACTCCGGGAAAATGCCGGAGTCTGAATATCTGACGGAACAGGGCGTCTGCTATTCCAATCAGGAGATCAAAAAGCTGGTCAGTGCCAGAACAAAATCCGATGACAACCGCGGAAAGGGAGAAGTCAACCGCATTTATGGTTCCAAAGAGGCATATCTGGGAACTCTGTATGATGTGATTCTAGGGTATATTGATCAGAACCGTTTTATCACGATGGAAAAAAGTGCAATTGCCCTGAAAATGACCAATGGAACGGGACAGTTTATTCGTGATTATATGTTTCCAAAGAACACTTCCAATACCATTGCCACGATTAGTGAACAGCTGGATTCTTACCGCCAGATCAAAGAAAAAATAGAAGATCTGCGGAAGCGGATTGAGCTGTTATCTGAAATTCAGGCATCAGGAAAGGAACTGGTGCGTCTGCAGACGGATATCGTCCGGGCAGAAGCCATGATACGCTGCATCGGTATTGAAGATTTGCGGGCAAGGATTCAGGCAGCAGAAGACGACAAAAGGAATCTTGCAGAAAAACAGGAACAATGCAAGAAAAAAGTGCAGGAACTTTCTGCCTCGCGGGAGGAAGCACAGCAGAAATTGATACAGGTCAGTGCCGATTTAAAAGCCAGCGATTTAGGGGGAAAACAGCAGCAGTACGAGGAATTAGATGAGCGCAGCAGGATGCTGGCAGATAATACCAGACAGTGGCAAAAGATCCTTCAGGGAATGAAAAACTGGGAAGAAGACGATGTGATCACGGATTATATCAGCAATCCGGTACTCAACATGATTGCTGAATTAAACCAGGGAAGGGTGACAGAAGAACTGTGCCAGAATCTGCATCTGAAAATTGAATCGGCCAAGCAAAATATCGAGGATGAAGTGGAGGATTACAGAGATCAGAGACGTGAGATTGGAAAACAGCTAAAAGAAAAAAAGCGGCTGGTAGATGATATGAAACATGACCGCAAACCATATGATGAGAATTTGCGGTCAGCAAGAAGTGCACTATCCCAGCAATTAAGTGACCGCTATGGGCAGACGGTGAAAGTACAGATTTTTGCAGATCTTTTCGATGTGCAGGAGGAAGAATGGAAGAATGCGATTGAAGGTCGCATGGGAAGGCTGAAACATTCCCTGATTACAGAGCCGCAGTATGCACATGAGGCAGCAGTCCTGTTTCGCAATATGAAGCAATATGAAAATGTTGATTTGATTAATTCCAAAGCGATTGCAGACAGTAAGCCGGATTGTATGGAAGGGTCATTGTATGAAGCGGTAAAAACGCAAGAGGCTTATGTGGATGTATGTCTCAAGCGGTATCTGGGACATATCATCAAGTGCCGGTCGGTGGAAGAACTGGAACAGGTAAGAGATGGAGTGACGCCGGACTGTTATTCGTACAGCAATTTTATTTTCCGGCATCTGAAGAAAAAAGATTATACGACGCGGGCGTGTATTGGGCGACGGGTTTCCAAAGCGCGTCTTGCAGAATATGAAAAAGATGTTGAGGAGTTAAGCCGGCAGGAGATGCAGCTGGATGATCTATTGCGCAGACTAAAAGAGGCAAGAGATTTTGAATGTCTGAAAGATGAGCCATCTCATTATGTAAAGCTGTCGCGGGCAGGGGAGGAACTTGCAAGAGTAAACAAAAAGAAGATGGAACTGGAAGAAACCATCCGTTCGCTGCGCGAGGGGGCGTACAAAGAACTGGAAGAAAAGGAACAGTCTTTGCAAAAGCAGGTGAAAATGGTCCAGGAGGAGCTTGATCAGACACAGGGAGAGCTTGCACGCTTAGGCAGCCGCATAGGAGAACTTTCCGGAGAGAACGAAAGCCGCAGGCAGCAGCTTGAAGAAAAATTACAGGGATACGTCCCGAATGAAGCGTTAGAGCAGGAAGTCTGGGAACTGTTAAAGAAACAATCCGGACAGGCGGTTATAAACAGGAAGAAAGCGCAGGTCGCAGATTTAGAAGAAAAAGAACAGGCACAGGCAGAAACGCTGCGGGCAGCGCGAAATCGATATATTTTTGCGTATCCGGCAGGTCCTTTTAATGGAGCAGAAACTTCCAACGAGGCCTACGAAAAACTGCTTGAAAAATATCTGACTGATTTTGAACCGGCCTACGAAGAAGAATTTGAAAAAAAGTGTGCATCCATCTATAAGAGTCTCCGGGAGAATGTCATTGCAACAATTCACGGAGATATCAAAGCAGCCAAACGGCACGCATATGAGATCAACCGCCTGCTGCGGGAAACCAATTTCTCAGACAGCACGTACCAGATTAAAATTGAACCGGCCAAAAATGAAAACGGACAGTTCTTTGATATGCTCATGGCAGAGGAACTCGACAGCAAGAATCTGGACAATGCAGGAATTGACGGTCAGATCAGTTTCGGAGAAGATGCATTTTATCAGAAATATGAGCAGAAGATCAAACTTCTGACCGACAAGTTTATGCCACCAAAAGACGAGGATGAGCATTTGCGGGCACAGAAGCGCAAAGAAATGGAACAGTACGCAGACTACAGAAATTATCTGTCATTCAGCATGTTTGAACAGGTAACCGATGAACATGGAAATGTGATCCGGGAAAACTTTGTCGATGATATGGCGGGCAGGGATTCCGGTGGTGAGGGACAAAATCCAAAGTATGTAGCACTGCTTGCTGGATTTGCCATGCTGTATATGCAGCAGAGTAAGCGGGATTCCAAAATTAAGCTGGTACTGCTGGATGAGGCGTTTTCCAAAATGGATCAGGAGCGAAGCGCAGTCTGTCTGAAATATGCCAGAAAGATGGATCTGCAGCTGATTGTCTGTGTGCCGGATGAGCGTTTGCAGTCTCTGATCCGGAATGTGGACTGTGTATATGGATTCCGTCGGTTTAAAAATCGGATTTCCATGATGCATATTGATAAGGGGCAGTATCTGGAAATGATGGAAGGATAAAATTGGATAGTTGATTTTATTACCTCTGTAGTGGTACGATAATTTTATTGAAGATTACATACAAAAGAGGAGCATGGTTTTATGAAAAAAAGGTTTTATTGTCTGCTTGCAGCAGTACTTATGGCAGGTGCCTGTATCTGTGTACCGGTGGCAGAAGTGAAAGCAGAAGATGGTTATAATATAGATTCCTATGATAATGATGATTGGTACGACAGTGATGATAGTCCAACGGATATGGTTCTGGATCTGTCAAATGTAACGATTGACAAAACCAGCCAGCCAAAGCGTATGCAGGAAAAATTTTACGACTGCAGTTCTCTGGTGTGGAAATCTTATCATAAGAATGGTGTAAATTTTGGAATGGCATATTATGCACCGGTTGCAGCGGATATGGGAAAATGGTGTGCACAGCATAAGAAACTTGTCAGCGGAGGCCTGAGTCGGGCAAATATACAAAATATGAAATTGAATCCGGGGGATGTGATGTTTGAAACCGGACAGAAAAATGGAAGATATAAGGGAATCTATCATGTAGAAATGATTACTGGTTATATATTCTATGGATTTGATGGGAATGGAAAGGCAGAACTTGGAATCCAGTGGGCAACTGGAGATGAAAAATATTACCCGATGGGGCAGATGGTAGGCAGACCGTAAAGGTCTGTCTTTTTTTGTCGGAATATGTTACAATGCAAAAAAATGAGAAAGAGGGAGAAAAGGATGTTTCAGTCACTTGAATATAAACACCCGAAATTTTATCAGGTATTCCGCCTGTTTATTGTGTTTTTTGCTTCACTTTTGTATGCGTGGAATCTGCGCTGTTTTGCCAAAACGGCAGGCCTGTTTCCGGGAGGATTTTCCGGATTGTCACTTTTACTGCAGCAGATCGGGTTAGATTTTATCCATGTCAGTATACCGTTTTCGGTGTTTAACATCGGACTGAATCTGGTTCCTACTTACATTGCATATAAATTTATCGGGAAAAAATTTACTCTGTATTCTATTATTGTTATTGTACTGACGAGTATTTTTACAGATATGCTTCCGGCGTATGTGTTTACAAAGGATGTGCTGCTGATCAGTGTGTTTGGTGGACTGATCAATGGATTTGCCATCAGTCTGTGTTTAAATGTCGGCACCACCACGGGTGGCACCGACTTTATCAGCATCTTTTTATCACAGCAGAAGGGTATTGATGCATGGAATTATATTCTGGCAGGAAATGTGCTCATGCTTGTAGTTGCAGGTGCTTTGTTCGGCTGGTCGATTGCGTTGTACTCGATTATTTACCAGTTCTGCAGCACGCAGATCATTCAGGCACTGTACAAGCGTTACCAGAAGGAAACGATGTTTATTATTTCTGATAAATCCAATGAAATCTATCGTGCCATCCGGGAACGGACCAACCATGATGCAACGTTATTCCAGGGAATCGGGTGTTATGAGGAAAAGCAAAAGACCCTGATTTATTCCGTCATTAATTCCGAGGCAAAAAGGGAGCTGCTTCCGCTTATCCGTCAGATTGATCCCCATGCTTTTATTAATGTTGTGCGGACAGAAGAACTTGCGGGGCGTTTTCATGATATTCCGCATGATTAAAAGCTTTATGCAGATTCAATCTCATAAGTAAAGCCGGCATCCTCGATGGTTTTGATGGTATCCTGGATGCCCTGTCCACCGGCGGTCAGATAACCGGAGGCGAAGATGGAATCGACGACACTTAAAAGCTTTTTTTCTTCTCCTTTGAAATATACCTCACGGCCGGCGGCACAGCGGATATCTGACTGTGGAACCATCAGTCTTGCAAGGCAGAGGACTTTCATGCAGTATTCTGTGGTCAGACCGGAAATATCTTTATCGCCTAACGGAGTTCCCTTGATCGGAAGCAGAAAATTGATCGGCAGTGCTTCCGGCTGGATCTCACGCAGTTCCATCAGCATATCTACCACATCTTCTTTGCTCTCGCCCATACCGATGATTCCGCCACTGCAGATTTCAAATCCAATCTTCTGCAGCATATGAATATTTTCAACACGCTGGTCAAAGGTGTGGGTGGAGCAGATATGGCTGTAATAGGCGCGGCTGCTGTTTAAGTTGTGGTTGATACGGTCAAGACCGGCATCGTAGAGCATGCGTGCCTGTTTTTCTGTTAAAAATCCAATGGAACAGCACAGATGTGTGCCGGTTTTCTTCATGGCACGGATGCGTTCGGCAAGTTCTTCAATTTCCTCATCTGTAAATTTCATTCCGCTTAAGCCGATACAGTGGCGGCTTAAATGGTGTTCATTGACAAAATCGTTATCCTTGTACAGTTTCTCATCGGAAACCCATTTGTATTTTTCAATATCTGCGGTGGAACGGCAGGATTGTGCACAGTATGCGCAGTCCTGGGAACAGTTGCCGCTGCGGGCATTGGTCAGAATATGGATGCTGACGTGATTTCCTTTATATTTTCTCCGGAGTTTTTCAGCACGGGCGATCAGATCATCCAGCTGATCGTCCGGAGTGTTTAAAATAGAAAGAGCCTCCTCGCGGGAGAGAAACGGATCGTTTTCTTTTGTTGTATGCATTTGCTAAATACCTTCCTTGTGTGTAATTATTAACAATATGCATTCACTTTAGCATGGAAAAAATGAAATGTCAACGATGATGAGCGAACAGGTTGACAATAAAGAGTAAAAAACCCGGAGAATGAAAAAATTCTCCGGATTTGAAGTATTATAATAAAATTTTTGATTTATGCTTTAGTAAGCGGGACCCGTTTATAATAAGAAGAACCCCTGCGGCGATTCCTGTGGCAAGTACACAGATTCCGATCACGAGGCTTGATACGGCTGATGATCCCATTGCTTTATATATTTTCTCGTTCATAAAAACAAACCTCCTTAAATTGACGAAGTTTAATATCTTAATTCATTCTTATTTTAACACAACATCCGTTGACATTGCAACGTGGATTTGCTACAGTTGACAGTGTATGAATGAAATTAGAAAAATAACACGAAAATATATAGTAACTGAGAAAAATCAGGAGGCATAGAGATGGCAAAAATTATATTAACCGGAGATCGCCCGACAGGAAGACTGCATGTGGGACACTATGTAGGATCTCTGCGAAGAAGAGTGGAATTACAGAATTCGGGAGAGTTTGATAAGATTTTTATTATGATTGCGGATGCACAGGCGCTGACCGACAATTTTGATAATCCGGAGAAGGTGCGTCAGAATATCATTGAGGTGGCACTGGATTATTTGTCTGCGGGGCTGGATCCAGCAAAATCCACATTGTTTGTCCAGTCACAGATTTCCGAATTGACAGAGCTTACTTTTTTCTATGCCAATCTGGTAACTGTTTCCAGGCTGCAGCGGAATCCGACTGTTAAGTCAGAAATTAAAATGCGCAATTTTGAGACCAGTATTCCGGTCGGATTTTTTACATATCCGATCAGTCAGGCAGCAGATATTACTGCTTTTAAGGCAACGGTTGTACCAGCGGGAGAAGATCAGCTTCCAATGATTGAGCAGACAAGGGAGATTGTCCGTAAATTCAATTCCATTTATGATGAGGTGCTGGTGGAGCCGGATGTGCTGCTTCCGGAGAATGAGGCATGTATGCGTCTGCCGGGAATTGATGGAAAACAGAAGATGAGCAAATCCCTGGGGAACTGTATTTATCTTTCAGATACGGAAAGTGATGTCAAAAAAAAGATTATGAGTATGTACACGGATCCGACACATATTCAGATATCTGATCCGGGACATCTGGAAGGAAACTGTGTATTTACCTATCTGGATGCCTTCAGCAAACCGGAGCATTTTGAAGAATATCTCCCGGAATATCATAATCTGGGTGAATTAAAGGAACACTATACCAGAGGCGGTCTTGGAGATGTAAAAATCAAAAAATTCCTGAACAACGTCATTCAGGAAGAGCTGGCTCCGATTCGTGCGCGAAGGGCAGAATTTGAGAAAGACATTCCGGCAGTATATGAAATTCTGAAAAAAGGAAGTGATGCAGCGCGTGAAGTTGCAGCACAGACACTTTCTGAAGTAAAACAGGCGATGAAAATCAATTATTTTGATGATGAAGAACTGATTCGTGTACAGAGTGAGAAATATCAGGGTGTATAAAAAGAAAGGATCGGAAAATATGATGATGAAAAAGACAGGACTGCTGGCAGTACTGACAGCAGGAGTACTTTTACTTGCAGGATGCGGTGGGGAAGCAAAGACAATTGATGCGCAGGCTCTTGCAAAATCGCTTGCAACAGAGATTAAATATGATGATACATTAAAGGAACTGACAGCGGATGAAATTTCAATGCTTGTAGATTTACCGGAAGATGTTGATTCTGTTATGTATGCCGGAAGCGGTTCTACGGCAGAAGAGGTAGGTGTTTTTACCGCAAAAGATTCAAATCAGGCAAAAGAAACCATGGAAGATGTCCAGAAATATCTTGATGATCAGGCGGATTCTTTCCAGGATTATGTGCCGGAAGAGACAAAACGGATTGGAAATGCGGTGCTGGAGCAGAAAAATCAGTATGTGGTTCTGTGTGTGTCCGGGGATTCGGATCAGGCAAAAGAAATTATAGAAAAGGCGTTTAAATAAAATGGTTTTTAGTAGTTTTGTATTTTTACTTGCGTTTTTACCGATCGTATTATTGCTGTACTATCTCTGCCCGGCAAGGCTTAGAAACCTTGTTTTATTGGTTTTCAGTCTGGTCTTTTATGCGTGGGGAGAGCCGGTCTATGTATTAATCATGCTGTTTTCGATTGTATTTGATTATGCGAATGGGCGGTTGATCGAGCACTTTAAAAACAAAAACTGTCCGGGGAAAGCAAAAGCCGCACTGATCGTTGATCTGTGCGGAAACCTTGCCATCCTCGGGTTTTTTAAGTACACGGATTTTGTTATCGGGAGTATCAATTCCATTACAGGGGCAGGGTTGTCGCTGCTGCATATAGCACTTCCGATTGGAATTTCTTTTTATACCTTTCAGACAATGTCCTATACGATTGATGTTTATCGCGGGGAGGTTGCAGCACAGAAAAACATCCTTACATTTGCAACCTATGTAACCCTGTTTCCGCAGCTGATCGCAGGACCGATTGTGCAGTATAAAACGGTGGAAAAAGAACTCATGCACAGAAAAGTCACGCTGGAAGATTTTTCCGAAGGAGCATTTCGTTTTTCCGTGGGTCTGGCAAAGAAAGTGCTTCTGGCAAATCAGATCGGAAGTCTGTGGGATTCCATTTCACAGTTGAATCACATGTCGGTGGCTACGGCATGGCTTGGTGCAATTGCATACAGTTTTCAGATTTATTTTGATTTTTCGGGATATTCGGATATGGCGATCGGACTGGGCAGAATGTTTGGATTCTATTTCCTGGAAAACTTTAATTTCCCGTACATGTCAAAGACAATTACGGAATTCTGGAGACGCTGGCATATTTCTCTAAGTTCCTGGTTCCGTGAATATGTATACATTCCGCTTGGGGGAAACCGTAAGGGTCTGGTACGGCAGCTGTTTAATATTATGGTTGTATGGATGCTGACCGGTCTGTGGCACGGGGCAAACTGGAACTTTGTACTCTGGGGTGTGTATTATGGTGTGCTTCTCATGATTGAAAAGTTGTTCCTGCTTAAATGGCTGGATAAACTTCCAAATTGGATCGGGCATATTTACAGCATGTTTCTCGTGGTTATTGGATGGACAATTTTTGCACAGACGGATATTCACCAGCTGGGAGAATATTTAAAGACAATGTTTGGAATCGGACATGTGGCAGTTGCGGATTCTGATTTCTTATATTTCCTTGGAAGTAATGCGGTACTTCTGGTGGCATTGATCGCGGCATCTATTGATTACCGTGTCTGGATGCGCAGATTAAAGCAGGGAAAGGATGCTACCGTTTACGATGCGATTGCAACGTCGAAAGGATGGACCATAGCAAAGCCGGTTCTCATGGTTGTGTTTTTGCTGGTGTCCTTTGCATTTCTGGTAGGAGACAGTTACAATCCGTTTTTATATTTCCGTTTTTAGGAGGCATAGATCATTGAAAAAAATCAGTGTGACAATGATTGTCATTTTTGTTGCGTTTCTTGCGCTGGTATCCGGTGGAAGCCTGCTGATGAAAGATCGTGAGTTCTCACCGAACGAAAACAGATATCTGGCGGAACCGCCCAGACTGACGGTTGACAATATATTGAGTGGAAAATTTCAGGATGGTCTTGAAAATTATCTCAGGGATCAGATCTGTTTTCGCGATGGATGGATCACGGTAAAAACCGGAATTCAGAAAGCCTGCAAAGACACAGATATCGGAGGGGCTTATGTGGGAAAAGACGGCTATGATTTTGAAAAAATCACACCGGAAGATGTGGATGAAAAACAGATTGCCCGCAATGTGAAAGCGGTGCAGGATTTTTTCGCAAAAGCTTCTGAAAATGTAGAAAAGGACCGGATATCTTTTCTGCTTGTCCCGTCATCCGGGCTGGTAATGGCCGATAAACTTCCGGCACATGCAAGGCTGTTTGATCAGGCAAAGTATATTGACCAAATTGAAAAACAGATGAAGGACTGTCGTGTGACAGATGTGAGGGAAAAACTACTTTCCCATAATGAGGATTATATCTATTACAAAACGGATCATCACTGGACGAGTGAGGGCGCTTACCTTGCCTATGAAACATGGTGTGACAGTACCGGGATGGAGAGCACGCCGCTGGCTGATCTGAAAAAACAGGTTGCAACCAAAAAATTCCGTGGAAGCCTGTATTCCAAAATACTGGATGCGGATTCGGCATATGACAGTATCTGGACGTATGGAGATACGAAGCAGAAGGCATACGGAAGTGACTGCAGTCTGACAATTGATGAAAAGAAACAGACGGACAGCTGTTACGATACAGCGCAGCTGAGTCAAAAGGATAAATATAAATACTTTTTCGGAGATAATTACGGAACGGTACAGATTGTATCAGACCATGCCAGACATCAGGATCGCAATCTGCTCGTCATCAAGGATTCGTTTGCAAACACCTTTGTGCCGTTTGCAACAGAAAACTATGGACAGATTACTATGATTGACTTACGGTATTATAATGGAAATATAGAGGAATATATGAAAGAACATAAGATTACAGATGTACTCGTTCTCTATAATATTACAAATTTTATTTCAGACCGGAATCTGTATAAACTGGTCGGAAGAATTTAAAATGGAAAAGAGGTAAGATAAATGGTTTATAAGAGAGTAAGTAAAATAATCTTTGCTGCCATACTTGCCGTAACGGTGTTTTCGGGTTGCGGGAACAGGCAGGAAGAAGGAATAGATAAGACAGAAACAGAGACCACAACACAGAAAAGCACACAGGATTCCACACAGGATGTTACGCAGGAAGCGGAAGAGGAAACAAAATATCCGTCCATCACTTCGGATGGAAAAATGAAAGATTACAAAAGTGTTGTGACAGTGGATGATACAGCATATGAGTTATACACATATCTGGACAAAGTAGCAGACAATTATGCAAAAAGTGTAAATAAGGTAGCGGATACTCTGGCCGGAAAATCGGATGTGTATGATCTTGTCATTCCCCTCAGTTCGGGAATTACATTTCCGGATAATTTGAAAGACAAAATCTCGTCTTCCGATCAGCATGACGCAATGCAGAAGATCCAGGCAAAAATGGACAAACATGTAAAAAACGTGGACGTATATGACGTGCTTATGCAGCATCGGACGGAGTATGAATATTTTCGGACGGATCATCATTGGACGACACTTGGTGCTTATTACGCATATACGGAATTCTGTAAAGCAAAAGGGATTACGCCGGAATCGCTGGATGCATATAGTAAAAAACAGGATTTTGACGGATTTCTGGGATCTTTTTACAATGATACTTCGGATGCAAAGCTGAAGGCGAATCCGGATACTGTGACAGCATATTACCCAAATGCTGAGAGCATATGCCATGTGACGGCATCGGATGGCAAAAAATATGACTGGCCGGTAATTTATGATGTTTCGAATTACAATGCGGGACTGAAATACAGTACGTTTATTGCAAGTGATAATCCATACACGGAAATTGAGAACAAGGATCTGTCGGATGGAAGTTCCTGCATTGTTGTAAAAGAATCGTTCGGAAATGCATTTATTCCATTTCTGGTTGATCATTATCAGACGGTGTATGTCGTGGATTACCGTTATTGGACAGGAAGTATCAGTAAACTTGCACAGGACAAGAAAGTGAATGATGTGCTGTTTTTGAATAATCTTTCCATGATTCGCAATAAAAGTCTGGTAGGAAAGTTATACAGAGTGCTATAATACATTACAGTAAATAATTCCGTACAGACGATACGAAAGGAGGGGAATCCGGTGGTTAAATATTACAGAACAGATGACCGAAAGATTCATGAAGAACCGACAATTCAGGATGGCGTATGGGTGCAGATGGTAAACCCCAGTGTCGCGGAGGGACAGATGGTCGCGGATGCTCTGGATATGGATGTTGAAGATGTGCTGGCCGCACTCGATGAAGAGGAGAGTTCCCGTATCGAGCTACAGGATGGTTATACGCTCATTCTGGTCGATATCCCGTCGATCGAGATCCGTCATGAAAAAGAATCGTATACGACCATACCGCTTGGTATTCTGATTACATCGGGTGAGATCGTTACAGTCTGTACGGAGGATACACCGGTTCTTCAGGCGTTTTTGAATAACCGTGTCCGGGAATTCAGCACGAAAAAAAAGCTTCGTTTTGTCTATCAGATCCTGTACCGGATTGCAGTGCTTTATCAGAGTGATCTTCGTATCATCGACAAGATGCGTACGGAGATCGAGGAACGTGTCGGGGATGATACGGAGGAAGTGGATCTGATTGCGCTGCATGAACTGGAATCGACACTGGTCTACTTTGCGACATCCCTTCGTGCCAACGGAGTAGTGCTTGACCGGCTGACAAGATACAAGCGGCTGGAGCAGTATCCGGAGGATAAGGAACTGCTCGGGGATGTAATCGTAGAGAACCAGCAGGCAATTGAGATGACAAGTATTTACCGTGACATCATAAACGGTACCAGAGAATTGTTGTCATCGGTCATCGATAATCGGATGAATTCCATCATGAAATCGCTGACAGTCATCACGCTGGTTATGGCGATTCCTACGGTTATTTCCGGAATTTACGGTATGAATGTCAACGAGCACTGGGTCCCGTTTGCCAATACTGCGCACGGATTTGCTATTATCATCGGAATTATGGTGATCATTTGTGTGATTATCCTGCTTCTTCTGCGAAAGAAGCGTATCCTCTAGCGGATGGAATTGCGGTATTGCAGCGGTGGGACATGAAAAGTATTTTTAAATGTCCGGATAAAATAGCTTACGTTTGGAAAGCCGCTCTGCAGTGCTGTCTCTGTGATGGAGAGACTTGTGGTTTCCAGCAGATGCTTTGCGTGGGATAACCGCAGGTACGTGATATACTGCGAGAGCGTAAGCTGGAAATGTTCCCGGAAATACCGGGAGATATATTTTTCGGACATATGGAAATGTCCGGCGAGATCGTGCAGAGAAATGCGAAAACAGTAATTTTGCTGAATATAAGATAACAACTCTTTCTGGAGACTGCTGGTGCTTTTGGTATGGCTGGGATAAAACAGATCCTGTTCTGCCATAAGAAGCACAAGTTTCAGGAGAAGAATGCGGGTGCCAAGCTGGTTTTGGTATCCGTTTTTTTGGTTCGCAGCAATACGGTCAGAGTTGGCGTTGATGATCTGATCAAGCAGAACGGATGCCTTTGCTACTGTGTCGTGATCCTCTGGAAGTTTACAGGGAAAGGAGAGGGTGTGGTTCCGCAGGGGAAAGAAAAGTTCCCGTTCCAAAGAATCATCCGACTGAAACGAAATAAATTCGAGAGGAAACAGGAGGGTGTAGTAGTCGACATCCCCGGCTGCCGATCCCATCAGATGAAGCTGCCCCGGAGCAACAAAATAGACCGAACCGTCCTCAGCAGTATATTCTTTCCCGTCAATCAGGAGGTTTAAAGGTCCTTTTTTCGTGTAAATAACTTCAAGCTCATCGTGCCAGTGTACGGGAATCTGAAAAGCATGGAAAATATTGTGCATGTGATATTGTGTATAGGGGTAATTGTCTGTGCCGTGCGGACGGTTTTCCTTGAGTTCCGGATACATGAAGTCCCTCCTTCTGTCAGTTTCCTAAATTATAATGGAAAAGTAGAAATAATGCAATTATAAGGCGATAAAATGCAAGCATTTTTTGAAAAAAGGGCATAAAATGAATACGAAAGAAAGGAGATACCATAAATGGAACAGAGGAGAAAAAATTTAACGCAGCTTTTTATTCCCATTTGTCTGGAAACACTTTTGCATATGCTTTCGGGAATGGTTGATACCCTGATGCTTTCGTCTGTAAATGATCAGGCGGTAGGGGCGGTGGGAACTGCGAATACATATATCGGAATTTTTATCATCATGTTTTCTGTGATCTCTTCGGGAATGGTAGCCGTTATGACACAAAATATCGGGGCGGGCAGGCCGGGGGTGGCATATCAGGCCAGACAGCTTGGACTGGCATTTAATGCAGTGCTTGGCGTAATAATGTCTCTGTTCTTATCACTCGGTGCAGGGACCATTCTCTCTGGGGTCGGTGTGGCAGATGCACTGATGCAGCCGGCGAGAACCTATCTGCAGATTGTGGGTGGATTTTGTATTTTGAATGCTTTGATTCCCATCTGCTCGAGTTATCTTCGGGCATTTGGTTTTTCGAAGGAACCGTTGTATGCATCAATTATCGGTAATGTTATTAATTTTTGCCTGAATGCATTTTTCCTGTTTGTACTGCACAAAGGGGTAGCGGGTGTTGCTACCGCCACGGTGATCTCACGCATCATCAATCTGGTGATTGTTGTACTGCTTGGTGCTGTTTTGGTGAAAGCAAAACAGCATCCGGAGAGAGAGAGCAACCGGGAAGTGATGGGACAGATCATCCGTATCGGTCTTCCATCTGCATGTGAGACGGCGATCTATAACGTTTCCATGACACTGGTGATCCGTTTTTTGAATCAGATGGATGCACAGGGACTTAATGTGACGGCGCGTTCCTACACAATGCAGATCACAAATTTTTCCTACTGTGTGGGTGCGGCGCTTGCACAGGCGAATGCGATTATGACGGGATGGCGGATTGGTGCGAAAGAGTATGATGCATGTGACCGCGGAACGAGAAAAGCGGCGATCATAGGTGTGATTGTTGCAGTTATTCTGGAAACAATGTTTGCGCTTTGTTCTGGATGGATTATGCAGCTGTTTTCCAAAGATCCGCAGATGGTGTCGCTTGTCGGCAAACTTCTGGCAATTGACATTGTGCTTGAGATGGGACGTGTAACCAATCTGGTGTACGGGCAGGCATTAAAGACGAGTGGAGATGCCGTGTTTCCGGTAGTGATGGGTGCCTGCTTTATGATTTTGTGTTCAGTTGGGGGAACGTATCTGTTTGGAATCCGTCTGGGTCTTCTGGCCGTGGGCGCATACATCGGTATGACTGGTGATGAATGCGTCCGTGCCGTTGGCATGTACCTTCGCTGGAAGAGCGGAAAGTGGAAAGAAAAGGGATTGGTTAAATCCCGGTAGCTTCGTAGCGCCCACTGGCACCACATGGAAGAACCAGTCCGTTGGAGGAAACCGGAAGACCGATCTCGCTGGCAGTGACTGTACCATTGGCGGTGCCAAGCACCGTGCTTATCATATAGGAAAGAACTGCCGGCTGCAGACCGGTGGTATATGAGTTAATCAGGAAGAAGAGCGGATTGTCTGTTAAAATCTGGCTGCAGAGCTGGATGAGCGGATAAACGCTCTCTTCTATTTTCCAGATTTCCCCTTTTGGTCCGCGACCGTAAGACGGCGGGTCCATGATAATGGCATCATAATGGTTCCCGCGACGGATTTCCCGCTCTACAAATTTGACACAGTCATCGACCAGCCACCGGATCGGGGCATCTTTCAGACCGGAAGAAATTGCATTTTCTTTTGCCCAGGTGACCATGCCTTTGGATGCATCTACATGGGTTACGCTTGCACCTGCCGCAGCGGCCGCAAGTGTTGCCCCACCGGTATAGGCGAAAAGATTAAGAACCTTAACCTGGCGTCCTTTGGAAACGGCGTCTGCAATGAGCTGGGAAAACCAGTTCCAGTTGGCAGCCTGTTCCGGAAATAATCCGGTATGTTTAAAACTGAAAGGTTTTAAATGAAACGTTAACTTCTTATTAATAGGCAGGGAATATTGAATGGTCCATTCTTTTGGAAGCTGGAAAAATTCCCATTCTCCACCTCCTTTGGAACTGCGGTGGTAGTGGCCGTTCATTTTGCGCCATCCTTTTTCTTTTTTCGGAGTATCCCAGATTACCTGGGGATCTGGGCGGACGAGAAGATAATCTCCCCAGCGTTCGAGCTTTTCACCTTTTGAACAATCGATCACTTCATAGTCATTCCATTGATCTGCTAACCACATATATCATATCCTCCTGATTTCTATCTGTATAAAACAGTAACATTATATGAAAAATAGAAAAAATAATCAATCATTAAATTTTGGGGCGAAAAAACGTAAAAGAAAAAATAAAAAAAGTTCTTGCTTTTTTGGGAAAGACCATGTATAATATCAATTGCTGTGGCATGATAGCTGTGAAACGTGAGGTTGCTGCCTATGTGGCAGGTTTTCCGTGGAGCGAATGTCAAGTTAGGAAACTGACGACAAGTCACTGTACAAACAATATGGTCTATCAAAGATAGAAACAACGTGTGAAAAAATGCGAATCGCCTGACAATGGGGCGATACATCAGAGATGTACCGCAGGACACACACGGAGAAGTGTACAGTCACCGCTTGTCGTACTATTTACAAAGTGCGAAAAGGAGGCGACTTTTTTTATGGCAAGTCAAGTAATGAGAATCACTCTCAAGGCTTATGATCACGAATTAGTTGATTCATCAGCAAAGAAAATCATCGAGACTGTAAAGAAGAACGGATCACAGGTGAGCGGACCGGTACCTCTTCCTACTAAGAAGGAAGTAGTTACAATTCTTAGAGCTACTCACAAGTACAAAGATTCCCGTGAACAGTTCGAGCAGAGAACTCATAAGAGACTGATTGATATCGTTACACCAACTCAGAAGACTGTTGATGCTTTATCACGTCTTGAGATGCCAGCAGGTGTTTACATCGATATTAAAATGAAACAGAAATAATAACTGTTTCGACAAATTATTTCGTAAGTCCTGATTAGTTATTTCATATAGATATGGCTGCTCTAGGATGAACGGTTCCGCTACTCCACTGCAGATCAGCAGGTGGGCAAGAGGCGTTCCGCTGTAGAAAACAGGAGGTTAAACAATGAAGAAAGCGATTTTAGCAACAAAAGTCGGAATGACACAGATCTTCAATGCAGACGGCGTATTAGTGCCGGTTACTGTATTACAGGCTGGTCCTTGTGTTGTTACTCAGATTAAGACAGTAGACAACGATGGATACAGTGCAGTTCAGGTTGGATTTGTTGACAAGAAAGAAAAGACTGTTAACAAAGATGCCAACGGAAAGAAAGAAATTCGCAACAGACATGGCGTAAACAAGGCTCAGATGGGTCACTTCGCTAAAGCTGGTGTATCTGGTAAGAGATTCGTTCGCGAGTTCAAGTTTGAGAACGCAGACGAGTATAAGTTAGCAGATGAAATCAAAGCTGACATCTTCGCAGAAGGTGACAAGGTTGATGTTACTGCTATTTCAAAAGGTAAAGGTTTCCAGGGTGCTATTAAGAGATTAGGTCAGCACAGAGGACCGATGGCTCATGGTTCTAAGTTCCATCGTCATCAGGGTTCTAACGGTGCATGTTCTTCTCCGAGCCGTGTATTCAAGGGAAAAGGAATGCCTGGACACATGGGTAGCGTAAAAGTTACAACTCAGAATCTTGAAGTTGTAAGAGTTGACGCAGAGAACAACTTACTGCTGATCAAGGGTGCTGTCCCAGGAGCAAAGAAAGCTCTCATCACAGTAAAAGAGACCACAAAGTCTGGTAAATAGTGCAAAGTAAGAAAGGAGGAACTTTACGATGGCTAAAGTAGCTGTTTATAATATGGAAGGTAAAGAAGTTGATTCTATCGAATTAAACGATTCCATTTTCGGCGTAGAAATTAATGAGCATTTAGTTCATATGGCTGTGCTTCAGCAGCTTGCAAATAATCGTCAGGGAACACAGAAGGCTAAGACACGTTCTGAAGTTCGCGGTGGCGGAAGAAAACCATGGAGACAGAAGGGAACCGGTCATGCAAGACAGGGATCTACACGTTCTCCACAGTGGACAGGCGGCGGAGTTGTATTCGCTCCGGTACCAAGAGATTACTCATTCAAGCTCAACAAGAAAGAGAAGAGAGCTGCATTAAAGTCTGTTCTGACTTCTAAGGTAGCAGAGAACAAGTTCGTAGTTGTTGATGAGCTGAAATTAGATGAAATTAAAACAAAGAAGTTCGTACAGGTTATGGACAATCTGAAAGTTGAGAAGGCACTTGTTGTATTAAACGACATGGACACAAACGTGATCGCATCTGCAGCAAATATTCCAACTGTTAAGACTGCTCAGACAAACGAGCTGAATGTATTTGATGCATTAAAGTATGACAAGGTAGTTGTTACAAAGGCTGCTCTTGCAACAATCGAGGAGGTGTATGCATAATGGCAAACGTACAGTATTATGATGTAATCCTCAAACCAGTAGTAACTGAGAAGAGTATGAATGCAATGGCTGAGAAGAAATATACATTTCTTGTTCATCCGGATGCAAATAAAACTATGATCAAGGAAGCCGTAGAGAGAATGTTCGAGGGAACAAAGGTTGCCAAGGTCAACACAATGAATTGTGAAGGCAAGAACAGAAGACGTGGAATGGTAACAGGAAAGACTGCTAAGACGAAGAAAGCAATCGTTCAGTTAACAGAGGACAGCAAGGATATCGAGATCTTCGCTGGATTATAATTCCATAAGGAGCACTTGCATAAGAGTTGCTTCGCAAGCAAGTGCGTAGGTAATGCTTCAGAGAAGCATTACAGGCTATGTGTCAGCGATGACACGATAATGAAAACATCGAAAGGAGAAAAACAATGGGAATTAAGACATATAACCCATATACACCTTCCAGAAGAAATATGACTGGTTCTGATTTCTCTGAGATCACTAAGACAACTCCTGAGAAATCCCTTACAACTTCTTTAAAGAAGAACGCTGGTCGTAACAATCAGGGTAAAATCACAGTTAGACACCAGGGTGGTGGAAACAGAAGAAAATACAGAATCATCGACTTTAAGAGAAGAAAAGATGGTATTCCGGCAACCGTAATCGGTGTTGAATACGATCCGAACAGAACAGCAAATATCGCACTGATCTGCTATGCAGATGGTGAGAAAGCATATATCCTTGCTCCTGCAGGATTAACCGACGGTATGAAGGTTATGAACGGACCAGAAGCAGAGGTAAGAGTTGGAAACTGTTTACCACTTGAGAATATTCCGGTTGGTACACAGATCCATAACATCGAGTTACTGCCAGGTAAGGGCGGACAGTTAGTACGTTCTGCCGGACTCAGCGCACAGCTGATGGCTAAGGAAGGAAAGTATGCAACACTTCGTCTTCCTTCAGGCGAGATGAGAATGGTTCCAATTCAGTGTAGAGCAACAATCGGTGTTATCGGAAACGGTGACCACAACCTCGTAAATATTGGTAAGGCTGGACGTAAGCGTCACATGGGTATCCGCCCAACAGTTCGTGGTTCTGTTATGAACCCTAATGACCATCCACACGGTGGTGGTGAAGGTAAGGCTCCGGTAGGTCGTCCAGGACCATGTACTCCATGGGGCAAGCCTGCACTTGGTTTAAAGACCAGAAAGAAGAACAAGCAGTCTAACAAGCTTATCGTAAGAAGAAGAGACGGTAGAGCTATCAAATAATTAGGAGGTTTATGAAATGGCACGTTCACTTAAAAAAGGACCATTTGCTGATGAGAGCTTACTCAAAAAAGTAGATGCTATGAACGCTTCCGGAGACAAGTCCGTAATTAAGACTTGGTCCCGTCGTTCTACTATTTTCCCATCTTTCGTTGGACACACAATCGCTGTTCATGACGGAAGAAAGCATGTTCCGGTATATGTTACAGAGGACATGGTTGGACATAAGCTCGGTGAGTTCGTTGCAACAAGAACTTACAGAGGACATGGAAAAGACGAAAAGAAATCAGGCGTGAGATAAAATAATATTTAGTGGAAGGAGGTTTCATCCATGGCAAAAGGACATAGATCCCAGATCAAGAGAGAGAGAAACGAAGTAAAGGACACAAGACCTTCAGCTAAGTTATCTTATGCTAGAGTGTCAGTACAGAAGGCTTGCTTCGTATTAGATGCAATTCGTGGTAAGGATGTTGCGACTGCACTTGCAATCGTATCCTACAACCCAAGATACGCTTCAAGCGTTGTAGAGAAGTTATTAAAGTCAGCAATCGCTAACGCTGAGAACAATAACGGAATGAAGGCAGAAAACCTTTATGTAGCAGAGTGCTACGCAAATAAGGGACCAACAATGAAGAGAATTCATCCTCGTGCACAGGGTAGAGCTTATAGAATCGAAAAGAGAATGAGCCACATTACAATCGTGCTCGATGAAAGATAGGAGGCAATCATGGGACAGAAGGTTAATCCTCATGGATTAAGAGTCGGCGTTATCAAAGATTGGGATTCTAAATGGTATGCAGATGGAGATTTCGCTGATTACTTAGTAGAAGATTACAATATCAGAACATTTCTGAAGAAAAAATTATACGCAGCTGGTGTTTCTAAGATTGAGATCGAAAGAGCATCAGATCGTGTGAAGGTTATCATTTACACAGCTAAGCCAGGTGTTGTAATTGGTAAGGGCGGCGCTGAGATCGAAAAGATCAAGGCAGAAGTTCAGAAACTTACAGATAAGAAGTTAGTTGTAGATATCAAAGAAGTAAAGAGACCAGATCGTGACGCTCAGTTAGTAGCTGAGAACATCGCTTTACAGCTTGAGAACCGTGTTTCTTTCCGTAGAGCAATGAAGTCCTGCATGGGTCGTGCAATGAAGACCGGTGCAAAGGGAATTAAGACTTCCTGCTCAGGACGTCTTGGTGGAGCTGATATGGCCCGTACAGAGTTCTACTCTGAAGGAACGATTCCGCTTCAGACACTTCGTGCAGATATCGATTATGGATTCGCAGAGGCAGATACCACTTACGGTAAAGTAGGCGTTAAGGTTTGGATCTACCGTGGCGAAGTGCTTCCTACAAAGGCTAATAAGGAAGGAGGAGCTCAGTAATTATGTTAATGCCAAAGAGAGTAAAACATCGTAAACAGTTCCGTGGTTCCATGGCTGGTAAAGCAACCAGAGGAAACAAGATCACATACGGTGAGTATGGTATCGTATCATTAGAGCCTTGCTGGATTAAGGCAAATCAGATCGAGGCAGCCCGTGTTGCTATGACAAGATATATCAAGCGTGGTGGTAAAGTCTGGATCAAGATCTTCCCAGAGAAGCCTGTAACTCATAAGCCTATGGGTGTTCGAATGGGTAAAGGAAAGGGTGCCCTTGAGTATTGGGTAGCTGTAGTTAAACCAGGTAGAGTATTATTTGAAATCTCCGGTGTTCCGGAAGACGTAGCGAAAGAAGCTTTACGTCTTGCTACACATAAATTACCTTGCAAATGTAAAGTAGTTTCACGTGCAGATTTAGAAGGCGGTGAGTCAAATGAAAACTAGTGCATATTTAGAAGAATTAAAGTCACTTACTGTTGCAGATTTACAGTCACAGTTAGTTGATGCAAAAAAGGAACTTTTCAATTTGAGATTCCAGAATGCAACCAATCAGTTAGATAATACAGCCAGAATTAAAGAAGTTCGCAAGAATATTGCTAGAATTCAGACTGTTATCACCGAGAAAGCTAGCGTTGCTGAATAAATCCAATTCTCAGAAAGGAGACTTCGGTCGTGGAAGAAAGAAATCTTAGAAAAACACGTGTAGGTGTTGTTGTAAGCGATAAGATGGATAAGACAATCGTTGTAGCTGTAAAGAACAACGAGAGACATCCACTGTACAACAAGATCGTTAAAAAGACTTATAAGTTAAAGGCTCATGACGAGAACAACGATGCTAAGATCGGCGATACCGTCAGAGTTATGGAAACAAGACCATTATCTAAAGATAAGAGATGGAGACTTGTAGAAATCATGGAAAGAGCAAAATAATAAAAGGAGGCTACAAGCATGGTACAGCAGGAAAGCAGACTCAAAGTTGCGGACAATACTGGCGCAAAAGAGTTACTTGTTATCCGCGTAATGGGTGGATCTACCAGAAGATATGCGAACATCGGCGATGTGATCGTTGCTACTGTTAAAGATGCAACACCAGGCGGTGTTGTTAAAAAGGGCGATGTTGTAAAAGCCGTAGTTGTTCGTTCAGTAAAGGGTGCCCGTCGTAAAGATGGTTCCTATATTAAGTTTGATGAGAACGCAGCAGTTATTATCAAGGACGACAAAACTCCGAGAGGAACTCGTATCTTTGGACCAGTAGCTCGTGAGCTTCGTGAGAAACAGTTCATGAAAATTGTTTCTCTGGCTCCAGAAGTATTATAGGAGGAACGAAGATGGCAAGTATGAAGATCAAAAAAGGCGATATGGTAAAAGTTATCGCTGGCAGAGATAAAGACAAAGAGGGCAAGGTTATTGCCGTAAATAAAAAAGACAACACACTCCTCGTTGAAGGCGTTAACATGGTTACCAAGCATGCAAAGCCAAGCATGACAAACCAGCAGGGCGGAATCCTTCATCAGGAAGGACCTATTGATGCATCTAACGTAATGTTCCTTCACAAAGGAAAAGCTACCCGTGTAGGTTTCAAGATGGACGGAGACAAGAAAGTACGTTATGCGAAATCAACAGGCGATGTTATCGATTAATTGAAGAGAGGAGGACAAAACATTGAGTAGACTTAAAGAGCAGTACGAAAATGAGATCAAAGACGCAATGATCAAAAAGTTCGGATACAAGAATACAATGGAGGTTCCAAAGCTTGACAAGATCGTAGTTAACATGGGTGTTGGTGAGGCTAAGGAGAACGCAAAGCTTCTTGAGGCAGCTGTAAAGGACATGGAGGCTATTACCGGTCAGAAGGCTGTTACAACAAAGGCTAAGAATGCGATCGCAAACTTCAAGATCAGAGAGAACATGCCAATCGGATGTAAGGTTACCTTACGTGGCGAGAAGATGTATGAGTTCGCTGATCGTCTGATCAACTTAGCATTACCTCGTGTACGTGACTTCCGTGGCGTTAATCCGAACGCATTTGATGGTCGTGGAAACTACGCACTTGGTATCAAAGAGCAGATTATCTTCCCAGAGATCGAGTACGATAAGGTAGATAAGGTTCGTGGTATGGATATCATCTTCGTTACAACTGCAAAGACAGATGAAGAGGCACGTGAGTTATTAACTCTGTTCAACATGCCATTTGCTAAATAATCAGGAGGGAATTTTTAATGGCTAAGACAAGTATGAAAATTAAACAGCAGCGTAAACCAAAATTCTCTACCAGAGAATATACACGTTGCAGAATTTGTGGACGTCCACATTCAGTTTTAAGAAAATACGGAATCTGTAGAGTATGTTTCCGTGAGTTAGCATATAAAGGTCAGATTCCAGGCGTTAAGAAGGCATCCTGGTAAACCTTTAAGAGAAAAGTTGTAGTCCAAAAGGAGGAAAAATGTCATGATGATGACAAGTGATCCAATTGCAGATATGCTTACAAGAATCCGTAATGCAAATACTGCAAAACATGATACAGTAGATATTCCAGCTTCTAAGATCAAAGTTGCTATCGCTGGCATCCTTGTTGATGAAGGTTTCATCGAGAAGTATGACATCATCGAGGATGGTAACTTCAAGACAATCCGTGTCACATTGAAGTATGGCGCTGATAAGAATGAGAAGATCATTACAGGAATTAAGAGAATTTCCAAGCCAGGTTTACGTGTATACGCTGGCAAGGATGAAATCCCGAGTGTACTTGGTGGATTAGGAATCGCAATCCTTTCTACGAACCAGGGAATCGTTACCGACAAGGAAGCAAGAAAGCTTCAGGTTGGTGGCGAAGTATTAGCATTTGTATGGTAGTCAAAACCAGATAGAAACTATTAACATCCAATAAATACAGGAGGTACGGGCATGTCACGTATAGGAAGAATGCCAATCGCAATTCCAGCTGGAGTAACAGTTGAGATCGCAGAAAATAATCATGTGACTGTAAAAGGTCCAAAGGGTACTTTGGAGAGAACTCTTCCATCAGAGATGGATATTAAGGTTGAGGGCTCTGAAGTCGTAGTTACAAGACCAAACGATTTAAAGAAAATGAAATCCTTACACGGATTAACAAGAACACTGATAAACAACATGGTTGTTGGTGTAACTGATGGTTACACCAAGACCCTTGAGGTAAACGGTGTAGGTTATAGAGCACAGAAGTCCGGAAAGAAGTTAACACTTCACCTTGGATATTCTCATCCGGTTGAGATGGAAGATCCGGAAGGACTTGAGGCAGTTGTTGAAGATAACAAGATTATCGTTAAAGGTATTGACAAAGAAAAAGTTGGCCAGTACGCAGCTGAAATCAGAGATAAGAGAAGACCTGAGCCATATAAGGGCAAGGGTATCAAGTATGCTGATGAAGTTATTAGACGTAAAGTTGGTAAGACTGGTAAGAAATAATTAAAGGAGTGGACAAGAAATGGTTAGTAAAAAGTCAAGAACAGAAGTTCGTGAAAAGAAGCATAGCAGAATGCGTAATCATCTTGCAGGTACAGCAGAGCGTCCTCGTTTAGCTGTATTCAGAAGTAATAACCATATGTATGCTCAGATTATTGATGATACAGTTGGAAATACACTTGTTTCTGCTTCAACTCTGGATAAAGATTTAAAGGCAGAGCTTGAGAAGACTAATAACGTTGATGCAGCAGCAAAACTTGGTACTGTTATTGCAAAGAAAGCATTAGATAAGGGTATTACCACAGTTGTCTTCGATCGAGGCGGTTTTATTTACGCAGGCAAGGTAAAGGCATTAGCTGAAGCAGCAAGAGAAGCTGGTTTAGAGTTTTAGGAGGAGACAAACATGAAACGTGAAATCATTGATGCGAGTCAATTAGAATTAGTTGACCAGGTTGTTGACATCAAGCGTGTAACAAAGGTCGTTAAGGGTGGACGTAACATGCGCTTCACAGCTCTCGTTGTTGTTGGTGACAAGAATGGTCATGTTGGTGCAGGTCTTGGAAAGGCTGCTGAAATTCCTGAAGCAATCCGCAAAGGAAAAGAAGATGCAATTAAGAGCCTCATCAGTGTTAAATTAGACGAGAATAACTCTATTACACATGATGTAACAGGAAAATACACAGGTGCTTCCGTATTATTAAAGAAGTCTCCTGAAGGTACTGGTATCATCGCAGGTGGTCCGGCTCGTTCCGTATGTGAGCTTGCAGGTATCACAAATATCCGTACAAAATCATTAGGATCAAATAATAAGCAGAACGTTGTACTTGCTACTATCGAGGCACTTTCTCAGTTAAGAAGCCCGGAAGAAGTTGCAAGACTTCGCGGTAAATCTGTAGAAGAAATCTTAGGTTAAGGAGGAGCGACTAAGTCATGGCAGATAAAGTAAAAGTTACACTTATTAAGTCAACAATCGGTGCTGTTCCGAAGAACAAGAAGACAATCGAAGCTCTTGGATTAACTAAGTTACACAAGACTGTAGAGTTACCAAACAACGCAGCTACACAGGGCGCGCTTCGCAAGGTTGCACCATACGTTAACGTAGAAGAAGCATAGAATAAAATAAGGAGGTGCCAAAATGGATTTATCTAGTTTAAAAGCAGCAGAAGGCTCCGTACACAGCGATAACTTCAGAAGAGGTCGTGGACACGGTTCAGGAAATGGCAAGACTGCTGGTAAGGGCCATAAGGGTCAGAAGGCTCGTTCTGGAGCACCAAGACCAGGGTTCGAAGGTGGCCAGATGCCATTATACAGAAGATTACCAAAGAGAGGTTTCAAGTGCAGAAACTCTAAGGAAATCATCGGAATTAATCTTTCAGCTCTTGAGAAATTCGATAATGACACTGTAGTATCAGTAGATACACTGATCGAAGCAGGTATCGTTAAGAACCCAAGAGACGGCGTAAAGATTCTTGGAAATGGAGAATTTACTAAGAAGCTTACAGTCCAGGCTAACGCTTTCAGTGCTAGTGCCAAGGAGAAGATTGAAGCTCTTGGTGGAAAAGCTGAGGTGATCTAATGTTTAAGACACTGCGTAATGCATTTAAAGTAAAGGACATTCGAGATCGAATTCTTTTTACTTTTTTGATGCTGATCATCATCCGGATCGGAAGTGAACTTCCGGCTCCGGGTGTTGATGGGGAAGTGTTTAAACAGTGGTGGGCAAGCCAGTCTGCAGACGGACTTGGATTTTTCAATGCGATTACAGGTGGTTCTTTCCTGAATATGTCTGTATTCGCACTGAATATTACACCGTACATTACTTCATCCATCATTATTCAGCTGCTTACCATTGCGATTCCGAAGCTTGAAGAAATTCAGCGTGACGGAGAAGAGGGAAGAAAGAAGATGGTTGCACTTACCCGTTATGTGACCATCGTTCTTGCATTGATTCAGTCTATAGCAATGACAATCGGTTTTTACCGTGGTGGATATCTCACCGGCCAGGGACCTTTAGCCGTTATTGAGGTTATTACAGGACTTACGGCAGGATCTGCAGTTCTTATGTGGATTGGTGAGCGCATCACAGAGAAAGGTATCGGAAATGGTATTTCCATTGTATTGGTTATCAACATCATTTCACGTATGCCGGAAGATATGGGAACTCTTTGGAGTCAGTTCATTGCGAACAAATCCATTCCAAAGGGAATCGTGGCAGGCCTGATCATTATTGCAATCATCGTTGCAATGGTAGTATTCGTAGTAGTACTTCAGGATGCAGAGCGTAGAATCCCAGTTCAGTATTCCAAGAAACTGCAGGGAAGAAAACAGGTGGGTGGTCAGTCCACACACATTCCGCTTAAGGTCAATACCGGCGGTGTAATCCCTGTCATCTTTGCACAGTCACTGTTACAGACACCAGTGATTATCGCAGCGATTCTTGGAAAAGGTAATGGAACAGGTATCGGAAGCAAGATCTTAAAGGGAATGTCCCAGTCTAACTGGTGCAATCCGGAAGAGCCGATCTACAGTATCGGACTTGTGGTTTATATTCTGTTAATTATCGCGTTTGCATATTTCTATACACAGATTACATTCAATCCTTTGGAGATTGCAAACAATATGAAGAAAGCCGGTGGTTTTATTCCGGGTATCCGTCCTGGAAAGCCTACCAGTGATTATTTAAATCAGATACTCAACTACATTGTATTCATCGGAGCAGTTGGTCTGTCCATCGTTGCATTTATTCCAATTTTCTTCAACGGTGTATTTAAGGCAGATGTTTCTTTCGGTGGTACATCAATCATCATTATTGTCGGTGTTGTTATTGAGACAATTAAGCAGGTTGAGTCACAGATGAGAGTTCGCTATTACAAGGGATTTTTGAACGACTAATTATATTTTGGAGATACTGGATTCCGGTATCTCCATTTCCCTTATGATACGGGGAGCAATTCTTCTATATAAAAATATATCGTGTTTAATAACAGAAATGGAGAAATGATATGAAGATTATTATGTTAGGGGCTCCGGGGGCAGGAAAAGGAACACAGGCAAAGCAGATTGCTGCAAAATACCAGATTCCTCATATTTCCACCGGTGATATTTTCCGTGCAAATATCAAAAATGGTACAGAGTTAGGAAAAAAAGCAAAAACATATATGGATCAGGGTGCACTTGTGCCGGATGAACTGACCTGTGATCTGGTTATGGATCGTATCCAGCAGGATGACTGCAAAAACGGATTTGTTCTGGACGGATTTCCAAGAACAATTCCACAGGCGGAAGCTTTAGATGCAGCATTAAAGAAAATCAGCCAGACGATGGATTATGCAATTGATGTTGATGTTCCGGATGAGAATATTGTAAAACGTATGGGTGGAAGACGTGCCTGCTTAAATTGCGGGGCAACATATCATATCGTATTTAATCCGACAAAGGTGGAAGGCAAGTGTGATGCCTGTGGAGCGGAAACCGTACTTCGGGATGATGACAAGCCGGAAACTGTACAGAAGCGTCTGTCTGTATATCATGAACAGACACAGCCACTGATCGATTATTACAAGGCACAGGGAATCCTGAAATCCGTTGACGGAACCAAGCCAATGGATGAAGTGTTTACCGATATTGTTGCAATCTTAGGTGAATAAGATGAAAGTAACGATCAAATCTGCTGAAGAGATTAAAAAAATGCGCCGCGCGGGGGAAATCCTCGCTGCCGTGCATCAGAATCTTGCAAGAGAAATCAAACCTGGGATGTCTACTTTGGACATTGACCGGTTGGGGGAAGAGATGATCCGCGGATATGGATGTATTCCTTCATTTAAAAATTATTGCGGATATCCGGCGTCCATTTGTGTTTCGGTAAACGAAGAAGTGGTGCATGGGATTCCGACAGACAAAAGGATCATCAAAGAAGGAGATATTGTCAGTCTGGATGCAGGAGTTATTTATGAAGGCTATCATTCAGATGCGGCGAGAACCGTTGCAGTCGGAGAAGTGAGTGAGGAGGCAAAGCTTCTGATCGAACGGACCAGACAATCCTTTATCGAAGGAATGAAAAAAGCAGTGGCTGGAAATCATCTTTATGATATTTCCGCAGCAATTGGTGACTATGCAAATCAGTTTGGATATGGAGTGGTCGAGGATCTTTGTGGACATGGAGTTGGAAGCCATCTTCATGAAGAACCGGAGATCCCGAATTTCAGACAGTCACGGTTTCGCAGAGGAATTAAGCTGAAACCGGGGATGACACTTGCCGTGGAGCCGATGATTAATGTGGGAACCAAAGATGTACTCTGGATGGATGATGAGTGGACCGTTGTCACGGAAGATAAGTCATTATCCGCTCACTATGAGAATACGATACTTATTACAGATGGAAAACCGGAGATCCTTTCTCTGACAGAAGAGGAAAAGAAAGCCGGATTTTTAAATCTCTTTTAACAACAGGAAAATGGAAAAGAGTCGATACAGGAGGAAAGAAAGTTATGTCAAAAGCAGATGTTATTGAAGTGGAAGGCGTAGTAGTAGAAAAACTGCCAAACGCTTTTTTCAAAGTAGAACTTGAGAATGGTCACCAGATTCTGGCAACGATCAGCGGAAAACTTCGTATGAATTTTATTCGCATCCTGCCGGGAGATAAAGTAACAATTGAAATGTCCCCATATGACCTGACAAAGGGAAGAATCATCTGGAGAGATAAATAAAAAATATGTTGACTTCCACAAGGTGTCTGTGTATAATATTATTCGGACACTTTTTGGAAAGTACCTGAAAAATGCGGAAAACCGCAGAAACAGGGCTTTTATAGAGAAAGGAGGATTTGCTGTGAAGGTAAGATCATCAGTTAAGCCTATTTGCGAGAAATGCAAAGTCATCAAGAGAAAAGGAAGCATCAGAATTATCTGTGAGAATCCGAAGCACAAACAGAGACAGGGTTAATTACTTCTTGACAGAAGAACCCTGTTATTTGTGCGCTATGGTCAGTTTATAACAGACTGGCGAAAGCAGCATCGCATTTGCGATGAAATCATTATGTGCGGCTGCAGCGCAGTGAATTTGCGCTGTTCATAATAAACAGAGGCATAGTCTGGTCTTTTTTGCTATAATACCGAGTGGCATGGGACAAATATGCGAATATGGAAATCCTATTTGTATGCACACATTTCAGGACGTGCAACCGTAGCTGTATACGGATAGGGTTCGGGAAAATACGCGGTTGCAGGTGTATTTATGACTACTAAATAATCTTAAAAATTTTATGGAGGTGTAAACACACATGGCTCGTATTGCAGGTGTAGATTTACCAAGAGAAAAACGTGTAGAAATCGGTCTGACTTACATCTACGGAATCGGTAGAGCAAGTGCTGACCGTATCCTTGAAGCAGCAAACGTAGATCCTAGCACACGTGTTAGAGATCTTACTGACGATGAGGTTAAGAGAATCAGTGCAGTCATCGATGAGACACAGACTGTAGAAGGTGATTTAAGAAGAGAGATCGCTCTTAATATTAAGAGACTTCAGGAGATCGGATGCTATCGTGGAATCCGTCACAGAAAAGGACTGCCAGTTCGTGGTCAGAAGACTAAGACAAACGCAAGAACAAGAAAAGGTCCTAAGAGAACTGTAGCAAATAAGAAGAAATAAGTTTAATCAGAGAAAGTAGGTTAGTTTAGATATGGCTAAGAACGTTGCAAAGAAAACAACAAAAAAGCGCGTAAAGAAAAACGTTGAACGCGGACAGGCACACATTCAGGCATCTTTCAATAACACAATCGTGACAATTACTGATACTGAAGGTAACGCTTTATCATGGGCTAGTGCTGGTGGTCTTGGATTTAGAGGTTCAAAGAAATCTACTCCATATGCTGCACAGATGGCAGCAGAAACTGCTACAAAGGCAGCTTTAATTCATGGTTTGAAGACAGTTGATGTTATGGTTAAGGGACCAGGCTCAGGACGTGAGGCTGCTATCCGTGCCCTTTCCGCATGCGGTCTTGAAGTAGTTTCCATCAAGGATGTTACTCCAGTACCACATAACGGATGCCGTCCACCAAAGCGTAGAAGAGTTTAATTAGGAGGTATCGATTAAGATGGCAGTGAATAAAGTACCTGTACTGAAAAGATGTAGATCCCTTGGTTTAGAGCCAAGTTATTTAGGATATGATAAGAAGTCAAAGAGAAATCTTCAGAGAGGAAACCGTAAGGTATCTGAGTACGGACTTCAGTTAAGAGAAAAGCAGAAGGCTAAATTCATCTATGGTGTATTAGAGAAGCCTTTCCGTAATTACTATAAGAGAGCAGATAAGATGAGAGGATTAACAGGTCCGAACCTGATGACAATCCTTGAGTCAAGACTTGACAACGTAGTATTCCGTCTTGGATTCGCAAGAACCCGTAAGGAAGCAAGACAGATCGTTGACCACAAGTTCGTAACCGTAAACGGTAAGGTTGTAAACATTCCTTCTTACCTGGTTAAGGCTGGCGATGTTGTTGAGATTAAGGAAAGCAAGAAGAACATTCAGCGTATGAAAGACATCGTTGAGGTTGCTGGTGGAAGAATCGTTCCAGAATGGTTAGATATCGACGCAGAGAAGCTGCAGGGAACTGTAAAAGAGTTACCATCCCGTGAGCAGATCGACGTTCCAGTAAACGAGATGCTTATCGTCGAGTTATATTCTAAGTAATTAGTTTAACGCATCGTAAACCCGAGAAGGAGGGACTTTGTAGTGTTCGATTTTGAAAAACCAAAAATTGAGATCGCTGAAATTTCAGAAGACAAGACATATGGCAAATTTGTTGTAGAGCCTTTGGAAAGAGGATATGGTACTACACTTGGCAACTCTTTAAGAAGAATTATGCTTTCTTCTTTACCGGGAGCTGCTGTGAGCCAGGTGAAGATTGACGGAGTTCTCCATGAATTCAGTTCAATCCCGGGCGTTAAGGAAGATGTTACTGAAATTATTATGAACATCAAGAACCTCGCTATCCGCAATAACAGTTCTACAAATGAACCAAAAGTTGCTTACATTGAATTCGAAGGGGAAGGCGTTGTTACAGCTGCAGATATCCAGGTCGATTCGGATATCGAAATCATGAATCCTGAATTGGAAATCGCACATTTAAACGGTGGTGCAGACTGCAAGCTCTATATGGAACTTACCATTACAAAGGGCAGAGGATATGTCAGCGCAGATAAGAATAAGACCGAGGATACACCAATTGGTGTGATCGCAATCGATTCTATCTATACACCGGTAGATCGTGTAAATGTAACGATTGAGAATACTCGTGTAGGTCAGGTTACTGATTATGATAAGCTTACATTGGATGTATATACCAATGGAACTTTAGAGCCAGATGAGGCAGTCAGCCTTGCTGCGAAGGTATTGAGTGAGCACTTAAATCTCTTCATTGATCTGTCAGATGCTGCACAGCAGGCAGAGATCATGGTTGAGAAAGAGAACGATACACAGGAGAAGGTTCTTGAGATGAACATCGATGAACTGGAATTATCTGTTCGTTCTTACAACTGTCTGAAGAGAGCCGGTATCAATACCGTTGCAGAGCTTATCAACCGTACTCCGGAAGATATGATGAAGGTTCGTAACCTTGGCCGCAAGTCTCTTGAAGAAGTACTTGCAAAACTGAAAGAGTTAGGGTTACAGTTAAATCAGGGTGAAGAATAATAAAAACTGGCGGTGTCAGTAATCCCGATGAGTGTGGCAACGTCATAGAACATTTATGGCTTGTGGTTTGAAATGCCACAGAATTAAGAATGGGTTCTGCCGGTAAATCCAAAGAGTATGGCAGGATACCCCACAAATGGAGGAAAATTAAAATGGCAAAGTATCGTAAGTTAAGCAGAACATCCAGCCAGAGAAAGGCTTTAATCAGAGGTCAGGTTACTGCTCTGATCGCTAATGGCAAGATCGTAACAACAGAAGCAAAGGCTAAGGAAATCCGTAAGGTTGCAGAAGGCCTGATCGCTGCTGCTGTTCGTGAGAAAGACAACTTTGACGAAGTTACTGTTACTGCTAAGGTTGCTCGTAAAGATGCAGACGGCAAGAGAGTAAAAGAAGTTGTTGATGGTAAGAAAGTTACTGTTTATGACGAAGTAGAGAAGAAGATTAAGAAGGATCAGCCTTCCCGTCTTCATGCAAGAAGAGAAATGCTTAAAGTTCTTTACACAGTAAAGACAAATGACGGAAGCAAGAAGGGTGCAAAGGAAGTTGACCTTGTTGCAAAGTTATTTGATGAGATCGCACCAAAGTATGCAGACCGTAACGGTGGTTACACAAGAATCGTAAAGATTGGTCAGCGTAAAGGTGACGGCGCTCTGGAAGTATTACTTGAGTTAGTTTAAAATTTGTCAATGAGAACCCCCATCTGCGAAAGCAGATGGGGGTTTTTATACTTAAAAGTGAGAATCCGCGCCGGTTTTGCCGATGCGGATTTTTTAAATTTATGAAATATGTGATTTGGAGAGCGGATAAGGTTTCCGTTGGTCAGTTCGTCCGATCAGATAATCCACGCTTGTGTGATGAAAATCTGCCAGAGAAGAGAGAATTTCCGTTGGAATTTGTCGCTCGTCATTTTCATATCTGGAGTAGGTTCGTTGTGTAATATTTAAGATTCTGGCAATCTCTGTCTGTGTTAAGTCTTTGTCTTCCCGTAAGTCGCGAATGCGTTTATATATCAAATATTTGTCACCTCCCCCATGCTAATAGTATATGTGAGACCAAAATGGTCTATTGCTGTTTAGACCATTTTGGTCTAAAATATTTGGAAGGCACAATATAAGGCACATATTGAAATGCTTATAAATATTGATAAAATAAAAGCGTTACAAAAGAAAAATGGAGGCAGGAATGTCGGAGTTTAGTGACAAGTTATCAGAGTATATTGTAAAAAGCGGATCAAATGTGTACCAGCTTGCAAAAGAAGCATCTTTAGACAGAACAACATTGCAGAAGACGGCAAAAGGACAGAGACTTCCGTCTTTGGATTATATTAGGGAAATATGCCAGTACATAAAAATATCCAGTAATCAGGAAGAGGAACTGGTTCGTCTCTATAAGATTGAAAAGCTGGGACACAGTACAGTAAAAGCATGGGATGAAATTCAGCAGATTATTCTTGATATTTACCAGCTCAGAAAAAATGAAAAAAGTTCCTGGCATATTCGTTTTGATGAATTAAGCCTGAAAAGTTTTAATGCCCAAATTGTGCAGAAATGCGATTCGGAAATGGATTGTTTAAAAGCAATTATGTGCGTCATGGAACAGGAACTGGAAGATCCGGATCAAGCCGAAATTTATATGGATGTTTCATGGGCAAGTAAACTGGTGTTATGTCAATTGAGGCAAAGTGAGGGAAATAAGTCGGAAAAATTAACTTGCCATCAACTTGTGAATTTAAAGCAGACAGAACATGTAAAAGACGGGATGCTGGAAAATATTCAGATGCTGCATCAGGTACTTCCATATGCATTTACAACACATAATACCTATGATATCCGTTATGCTTATATCAGTGAAAACAGCGAAGATCAGAAATTGCATTTATGGGAACATTACATTATTACACGCAGACATATAATTTTGTGTTCGGAACAGGATTATCAGATGATTGTCATTTCCGATGAAATGATTGCAAAGGCATACAGGCAGGAAGTCGGGTGTATGCTGAGTGCATATCGTCCGCTGTTCAGCTATCAGGGGTATTCCGGGGAAGGGGTTCGAAAATACCGTGCATTGATTGATCATGATGAAACACATGTAACGTATGAGGGATTTCCGTGTCTGGCACTTATGATTCCCGATGAAATAAAAAAACAGTTGATTGCAGATCCGCAGATTGGAACATATGCCACTGCGTTTTTTGATATGCCAAAAGTAAAAGAAAACCAGTACATTAATATTTTTGGAATGGAAGAGGTAAGGCATTTTATGAAAACCGGGCATTTACCGGGAGTGTTTGATCATTATTTTTACGTGGAGTCCATGGAACTTCGAAAGGAAATGCTTGAAAATTTTCATAGAAACCTTCTGGCGCATACACGGCAGTATTATATGATCAATGAGGATAAATTTAAAATAAACAGTTCTTTTGGAATTGATGTATTTGGACAAAATAAGGTCGCATTCTGTTCAACATCTGACGAGTTTCCATTTGGTTTTATCTCAATTGATGAACCGGGCATCAGTGAAATGTTTGCCAGTTATTTTGATAATCTGGTACAGTCCAAATATGTATATTCGATTGAGGAAACCATAACAAAATGGGAGGAAATGGTGGAACAGATAGAAAGAGAAATAGAAGATAGGAAGGAATGAGCTTTTTAGTGCATAGGTACTAAAAATAAAAGGCACAATAAAAGGCACATATTGAAAAGAGGAGAGAAATTGATAAACTGAAAGAGAAAAACGAAAGTTAGGAGCAGTTATGAAAACATTGGGTATTATTGGTGGTCTTGGACCAATGGCGACTGCATATTTCATGGAGCTTGTGACAGGAATGACAGATGTCGACTGCGATCAGAAACATATTCCAATAGTGTTACAGAGTATTCCGCAGACACCAGATCGTACTTCGTACATATTGGATCATATACAAAAAAATCCACTTCCGCAAATGGTAGAAGCCGGAAAACGGTTGAAGGAGGCGGGGGCAGCGTATCTTGCAATCCCGTGTGTTACAGCACATTATTTTTACAGGGAGCTTTGCCGGCAAATAGATCTGCCAATTATTTCTCTGTTGGAAAAAACCGCTGATTATTTCAGGACAGAGGGTGTTGATGAGGTGGCAATTCTGGCAACATCGGGTACGGTAATGTGTAAGATTATCCAGCAGGAATTAGGAAAAAAACATATCCAGACGTTGCTGCCTGATGAAAGACAGCAACAGAAAATCATGGAGATTATATATAAGCAGATTAAGGCCGGACGCTCGGTAGAAATTGAAGAATTTGAACAAATTGGTACACAATTACAACAACGAGGCGCACAGAAACTGCTACTGGGATGTACAGAATTATCTCTTTTAAAAAGAGATTTTACCCTGAATCAGGCATATGCGGACGTATTGGAAATATTGGCATCTGCTGTAGTTACCTATAACGGATTGCCAGTAAAAGAATATCACAGACAGACACAGGAGATAAAATAATGCAGAGAAATGTTTTGGAATATTTGGAAGAGACAGTAAAAAGAGTGCCGGATAAAATCGCATTTGCAAATGATAAAACGCAGTTGACATTTCAGCAATTTTCAGATGACATACGTGCAATTGGCAGTGAATTAATTCGGAAAGGTTATCAAAAGGAGCCGGTTTTGATCTATATGAATAAAAGCCCGGAAGCATTGGAAGGGTTTTTCGGAGTGATCGAAAGCGGCTGTTTTTATGTGCCATTGGATGAAGAGATGCCGAAGAGACGCATCGAACTGATTATTGAAAATACGAAAGCAAGAGTTATCATCTGTGATCAGGAGAATCTGAAACGTGTAAAGGAACTTCCTTTTGATGGAGAAATTATGCTGCATGAGGAACTGGCAAAGAAAAGAGAGGACAAGGAAAAGCTGGATAAGGTAAGAAGAACAGCACTGGATACAGATCCGCTTTATGTGCTTTTTACTTCCGGATCTACAGGGATGCCAAAAGGGGTAGTGGGACATCACAGAGGTGTCATTGATTATATTGACCAGCTTTCTGCGGTGTTGGATTTTGATGAAGAGAGTGTATTTGGCAATCAGGCACCTCTTTATTTTGATGCCTGTATGAAGGACATTTACCCGACACTGAAGTTTGGTGCAACGACCTGGCTGATTCCCCATGAACTGTTCCTGTTTCCGGTCCGTCTGGTGGAATATCTGAATGTACATAAAATCAATACCATATGCTGGGTGGTATCTGCACTTACAATGATTTCTGCATTTGGGACATTTAAAGAAGTAGTTCCGGAATATCTGCGCACGGTTGCATTTGGAAGTGAAGTGTTTCCAATCCGGCAGTTTAATCTGTGGAAACGGACATTGCCACAGGTAAGATTTACAAATCTGTATGGGCCGACGGAGGCAACCGGAATGAGCTGTTATTATCATGCAGACCGGGAGTTTTCGGAGAATGAGGTGATCCCAATCGGACAGCCTTTTGAAAATACAGAAATTTTACTTTTAAAAGGAGGTTTAGAGGCTGCGCAGGGGGAAGAAGGAGAAATCTGTATTCGGGGAACCTGTCTTACTCATGGATATTATGGAAATAAGGAAAAGACGAAAGAAGCATTTGTCCAGAATCCCCTGAATCCGTATTATCCGGAGCTGATTTACCGTACGGGTGATATTGGAAAAAGAAATGCAAAAGGAGAACTGATCTTTGTGTCCCGTAAAGATTATCAGATTAAACACATGGGGCACCGGATTGAACTGGGAGAGATTGAGGCAAATGTACTTCTGGTCGATGGCATTCAGACAGCATGCTGCATTTATCCAAAAGAAGATGAAAAGATCGTCCTGTTCTATACAGGAACGCTGAAAAAGGCAGAACTTCTGATGGAATTAAAGCAGCGTCTGCCAAGATATATGATTCCAAATGTGTTGTTTCTTATAGAACAGCTTCCGCTTACTCCGAATGGAAAAATGAATCGCAAAGCAATGGAGCAGTTTTATATGGATCATAAAAAAACAAAAGAAGGAGAACAAAATAGTTATGGAAACAAGAGAAATCATTTTGGATATTTTACAGGAAATGCATGAAGATATCGATTATGAAAAAGAAAAAGCATTGGTGACAGATAAAATTCTGGATTCTTTTGATCTGGTCAGTCTTGTCTCGGAATTGACCGATGCGTTTGATATTGAGATCACAGCAAAAGATTTTGTGGAAGAAAATTTTAATTCGCTGGATACGCTGGTAACTATGGTAAAACGTTTACAGGAAGAATAAAACAGGGAGGCGGTATGCTTTTTACATCATATGCATTTATTGCATTTATCGCTGTCGCATTTTTTCTGTATTATCGGATTCCACGCAAATGGCAGTGGCCGTTTCTTCTGATAATCAGCATTGGCTTTTATGCATCGGCAGGAATTTTTTATCCCATCTTTTTACTTGTAAGTTCGGCGGTGACCTATCTGGCCGGACTGTGGATCGAAAGAAACCGAAAACAGGAAAAAACTTACATCCGGGAAAATGCCGGCCAGTTTGCATCGCGGCAGGAGAAAAAGGAGTTTAAGCAAAAAGGAGAAAAACGTCGAAGAAATCTTATGGTGTCAGCACTTCTGATCTTACTTGCTGTTCTTGGAGTATTTAAGTATGCGGATTTTGTGATTGACAATATGAATGCTGTTTTTTATGCGGTTGGAAGTGATCGGGAGCTGGAATATCTGGATTTACTGCTTCCAATGGGAATTTCCTTTTATACATTTCAGTCGCTGGGATATCTGTTGGATGTATATTGGGAAAAAATCGATGCACAGAAGAATTTTTTCAAACATCTGCTGTTTGTATCATTTTTTCCACAACTGGTACAGGGACCGATCAGCCGTTATTCCGATTTATCACAGACGTTGTATGAAGAACATGTATTTGACAAAAAGCAGGTGATATTTGGACTGGAAAGAATTCTCTGGGGATATTTCAAGAAACTTGTAGTGGCAGATACAATCCTTACAGCAATCACTGCCGTGATTGGAGATGAATATTACAACGGTGCGTGGGTGCTGGTCGGAATTATTTTCTATGGCATTGAACTGTATGCCGATTTTACGGGAGGCATTGATATTACCATAGGAATTGCGCAGGTATTCGGAGTGAAGGTTGCGGAAAACTTTATTCGTCCATACTTCTCAAAAAATATTGCGGAATATTGGCGGCGCTGGCATATTTCCATGGGAACCTGGTTCAGGGACTATATTTTTTATCCAATGAGCATTTCCAAACGAATGGGAAAGCTGACAAAGTTTTGTAAGACTCATTTTGGAAAAGGAGTAGCAAAGAGGGTGCCGGTTTATCTGGCAACCATGGTTACCTGGTTTGCAACCGGAATCTGGCATGGTGCAAGCTGGAACTTTGTCATGTGGGGCATTATGAATGGCGTGATCATCCTGATTTCTCAGGAACTGGAACCGTTGTATGCGCGGTTTCATAAGCAGTTTCCTTCACTTGGACAAAGAAAAGGATATCAGGCATTTCAGATTGTGCGGACCTTTTTCCTGATGGGATCGCTTCGGATGTTTGATTGTTACGGGGATGTGCCTCTTAGTTTTTCAATGTTTTTTAGCATGTTCCGGGACTTTGATCTTCGTGCGTTGACCGTGGATGAGTTTTTGGATCTGGGACTGAATATCCCACAATATGTGATTGTGTTTGCAGGTACGGTGTTAATGTTTTCCGCAAGCGTGATCGGACGAAAGGAAAGTGTGCGTGAACAATTGAGCAGAAAGCCGTATGTTGTGAGATATGCAGCAGTAGCGGCACTGTTTCTTGCCGTTGTTCTGTTTGGATCTTACGGTGTGGGATATGATGCTGCGCAATTTATTTATAATCAGTTTTAGATGAGGAGAAATGTTTTGAAAACCGCTGTTAGAAGGATTGTTTCTGTTGGAATACTTTTGATTTTGCTGTTTGCAATGCAGAGGCTTGTGATGCCAAAGTATGTGGATGATGTGATCGAAGGTGGATTTACAGCAGAATATTATCGGGAAGAAAATCCGCATGAGGTGTTGATGGTAGGAGATTGTGAGTTATATGAAAATTTCAGTCCAGTCACAATGTGGAAAAACTATGGAATTACAAGTTATATTCGGGGAAGTGCCCAGCAGCTTACCTGGCAGTCGTATTATCTGTTAGAAGACGCACTGAAATATGAAACGCCGGATGTGGTTGTATTTAATGTGTTAGAACTGAAATATAATGAACCGCAGAGAGAGGAATACAATCGTATGACGCTTGATGGAATGCGCTGGTCAGTAAGTAAGGTACAGGCAATCCGTGCATCCATGCTGCCGGAGGAACATTTTATTGATTATGTTTTTCCACTGCTGCGTTATCACAGCCGGGTTACAGAACTTACCGCAAATGACTGGAAATATTATTTCAAAGACAAAACGAGGACAACTGCCGGTTATTATATGAGAGTGGATACAGCGCCGTATGAAGAAGGAATCTGGGAGGAAGAAGAACCGGAAAGTGACACGTTGGGGAAAAATGCAATGACATATCTGGATAAAATCCGGATGTTGTGTGAAAAGAACCATATTCGTCTGCTTCTGGTCAAGGCACCAAGCAAGTCTCCGGTCTGGTATGACACCTGGGAATCACAGATTTTGGAATATGCGTCCAAATATGATCTGGATTATATCAATTTTTTGAATCTGGTGGATGAAATCGGAATTGATTACAATACCGATACTTATGATCAGGGCCTTCATATGAATTTAAGCGGAGCAGAGAAATGTGCGGATTATCTGGGAAAATTTCTTTCAGAAACGTATGGACTTAAGGATTTAAGATCAGATAAAACGATTTGTTCGGACTGGGAAAATAAGACAATATTTTATGAAAATATGAAAAAGGCACAGTATAAGGAACTGAAAAAATACGGAGAAATTGTAAACTATTAAAGAGAGAAAGAGGTTATAGGGATGAAGAAAAGTAAGAAAATGATAAGTCTGGTTTTGGCAATTGCAATGGTATTACTGGTACCGGTCAGTGTTGTATCGGCAGCACCAAAGGGATATGGATTTCGATATGCCGGAGTTACGGTATATGTTCATGGAAAGGCATCCGGACTGATCGATAAGATGGGCGAACCAAATAAGAAAAGCAAGTCAAAAAGCTGTGCTTATGATGGGGAAGATATCAAATATGTGTATGATGATTTCACGCTGGTTACTTATACAGAGAAAAAAGGTGGCACGGAATATGTACAATCCATCAAATTTACTTCAAAAAAGGCAAAGACCAAAGAAGGAATCAAGATTGGAAGCAAAGAAAAAACAATGAAAAAGAAATATGGAAGAGCACGCGACAATTTCGGCGTGTACACTTACAAAAAGGGAAAAATGGGAATTACATTTACCGTTGATGATGGAAAAGTCTCTGCAATCCAGTATGTAGCATATTAAAAGATTTTATACGAGGGAGAATTACTTATGAGAAAAAAAGGAATGGGAAAAGCGGCAGCAGTAATTGCTGCGGCAATGCTATTTAGTCTGTTTTCGGAAGCCGGAATGGCTGCACCGCAGATGGTACAGGCTGCAACGTATCAGAAAACGATAAAGAATAAATCGGTAAAGAAACCGGAAGTGCTGGTCGGTGCGGATAAAGTAAAAGTATTTTCAATTAAGGTCAAAGAAATTGGCAAACAGATTCAGGAAGCAGAAACAACAGAACCGTCTGACGATACAAAAAATCAAGATGGGGAATCCGCACAGCAGGAAGAAAAAACAACGGAAATAACAGAGAAAACGGAAACAACCGATATCACAACAGAAACAACAGAAGAAAATGGTGGTGGGGATTCGGTCGAAAATATCGAAGAAGCCCAGCCGGAACAACCGGAAATTGTAAGCATTACCTATCGGTACAAAGTAACAGTGAATGTAAAAAATAAAGCAAAAAACGACATTCGAAAATTGCTGCTGACCGGAAAAGCTGGTGGAAAAACGATTACATTTACTGCAAAAAATCTAAAAGCGGGAAAGACAATGACACTTTCCAAAAACTTTGAACTTACAAGTAAAACGGAAAGAGATACTCCGGAATTTGAATGTCAAAAACTTCAGGTATATGCAGGAAGCATGGTAAGTACCTATCGTTATGCCAGCGATAAATTGAGCAGTGATTATGCGACACCCGATAAAAAGGCACCGGAAATCCGTGGATTTGTTGGAAAGAACAGCTATAATGGAAGCATCCCATATCAGACCATATACAGTGATCAGGAAAAAACCTATGATTATTTCAAATATGTGTATGCACAGGATAATCGTGATGCAAAGATAACCTTGAAGGTGGATACCAGTAAGGTGAATTTCAAGAAAAAAGGCACGTACACGATTACTTATACGGCAGAGGACAAGGCAGGAAATGTCAATAAGAAAACTGCAAAAATTGCAGTGAGGGTAAATGATTCTCTGGATCAGATGGCAGATACGGTTTTGGGACGTATTATAAAAAAAGACTGGTCGGATCAGAAAAAAGCGACTGCTATTTACAATTATACAAGAGGTCATATTGCTTATACCGGAAATTCAAACAAATCAAGCTGGGAGAAAGAGGCTTCTAACGGTCTGCGCTATGGACGGGGAGACTGTTTTACTTACTACTGTGTGTCCAGAGCATTGCTCACGCGTGCCGGAATTCCAAATATCGAAGTGACGCGTGTGCAGGGGTATGGACATCACTGGTGGAATATGGCATATGTAAATGGTGGTTTTTATCACTTTGATACCTGCCCGCGTAAGGCTGGTGGAAGATTTTGTCTGTTGACGGATGCGCAGTTAAAAAATTATTCTGCTACGGTAGGCAAACGTTCCCACATCTGGGCGTATAGTCAGAAGCCAAAGTCACCAGAGAAAGTTTTATCATCAATTTTTTAAGAGAGAACAGGAGGACGAACGATGAAGAAAATGAAGAAAATGATGAAAAACATGGTATGTATGCTGTTATGTGCAGTTATGGCATTATCAGTTATTACCATACCGGAAAAGGTAACAGCAGAGACGACAACAAAAAATACATTGTATCGGTATCGTGAAGTGAAAACAGGTAAATTTGGATGCGTGAATCGAAAGGGAAAAGTAATTGTAAAACCGACCTATGATTTTATTGATACATTTGTTGACGGTCTTGCACAGGTAGAGAAAAACGGGAAATACGGATATATCAATAGCAAGGGAAAAGAAGTTATTAAAGTTCAATATAAACAGGCAGATCGGTTTTCAGAAGGTTTGGCTTTGATACAGGAAGGTAAGAAATATAAATATATTGATAAAACAGGAAGTACTGTGATTAATGTAAAGGGAAAATATCCGTCCGAGTTTTCGGAAGGATATGCAAGCCTGCAGATAAACGAAAAGTGGGGATATATTGATAAGACCGGAAAAATCGCAATTGAACCAAAATATGATATGGCATATAGCTTTACGGATGGACTTGCTTTGGTTAGTGAAGGTGGCAGGGAAGGATTCATTGACACAGATGGAAATTATGTGATCAAACTTACGGACAAGGTAGACTATGCAAGTTTTTCGGATGGTTATGCTCTGATTAGGAAAGGAAATAAGTGGGGATTTATAGATAAGAAGGGAAATATCGTTATAAAACCGGCTTTTTATGGTGCAGCTGATTTCAAAGAAGGATTTGCTTCAATTATGGAAAAGGTAGGAGACAAATATCTGTCAGGATATATAAACAAAAAAGGAAAAATGATTACCAAAGCAATCTATGAAGAGGTTGATGATTTTCAGGAAGGAATGGCATGTGTAAAGAAAAATGGTAAATATGGTTTTATCAACAAGAAGGGAAAACTCGTTGTAAATGCCATATATGATAATGCTTTTTCGTATGAAAATGGACTTGCATATGTAGCAAAAGGAAGTAATGCCTATTTTATAGATAAAACAGGAAAAAAAGTGATTACGATTAAGTAGTTATAGCAGGCTTGCAAAAAGGAGTATTATGTTAATATGAAACAAACGATAAAATACCCGTGTTTTGTATTTTTATGCCTGCTTGTTATATTCGGAAAACATACCGAAGCATCGGCGGCTGTGCGTGACATCACAGTTGCCGATGATGACCAGATCAAGGTGGAAGTTTGTGTCGGAGATACTGGTCGAATTGTTGTCACAGGGGACAGCAGCAGGATCGTGGGATACGAATATTTAACATTCGCCATGGATGATTCGGAACTGATCACAATGGATGCAAATGGAACCTTCACAGTCAAGGCAAAGGGGGAAGAGAACATTTTTGTCTACGGCCACGATGAGAATGAGGAAGATATTTTTTATGCTAAAATTACGCTCATCATTCATTCGGATATGAGTGGGGTTACGCTAAAAAAGTCATCCATAACGGCCTATTTGCCAAGGTCATATCAGGACACAAAAAATACTTATTATAAGCGGGCAGATATTAATATTCCGGTGAACAGCACAGAACTTTTGGACGAATACGAGCGGCATACCTCTTTTCAGTATACATCATCGTTAGATGGAACAGATGATGTGTGGGTGAGTGCAGAACTGCGGAACAATACCATTGAGTTGTCAATTGAGGCGACAAAAAGCTGTAAAATGGAAATCACGTTCACAATTGAAGGAAAAACATTTGTAATTCCTGTAAAAGTAAAAGTGGTGGAACTTTCAAGTTATGGATGCTTACTGGAAAAAAGACATATCAAAAAACTCAGAGTGAAAGGGTGTTCGGAAAAAATTGTCTGGAAATCTTTTGATTCCAAAATTGCATCTGTAAGCAAAAATGGTGTGGTAAAAGGAAAGAAGATTGGAAATGTATTGATTTCGGCAAAACTTGGCGATCAATATGTTGGTTGTGTCGTATCTGTCACGACCGCACAGATCAAAAAAGTTTGTGCCAGAGCCAGTTATATGGGAAAAAACTGGAAATACAGTCAGGCAAAGCGCGGACAAACGGGATATTATGATTGCAGTTCGCTGGTGTGGAAAGCTTATAAGCCCTATACAAAAATCAATTTTGGAAGTGCAGCTTATCCGGGAACCACAAAAACGGAATCTGCATGGTGCAGAGATCATGGAAAACTGTTGAAAGGCGGTTTTTCATGGAAAAAGTTAAAGCAAATGAAATTCAATCCGGGAGATATTGTATTCAAATCGGAAGATTCTTCTCATCCATATGCAACAACCTATCATGTGGAAATGCTCACAGGCTATGTGTGTTATCGGTTTGATAAAAATGGAGAACCGTGGATTGAACCGCTTTGGGCGACCAGAGACAGTGACTATGGTGCGGAAGAGGGAGCGCTTATGGCAAGACCGACAAAGTGATTGAAAAGGGAGTAGAAAAATTGTGGGTAGATAAAAGTTAGTAGCTCGTTGGAGTTTTCTGGCTTTTTGTTGTTACGGCGATGTCGGGGAAAAATAAAAGGCACTGTCTTTTCATAATGATAATACAAAATCTAATAGAATTACCTGCTTTTTTACGAGAAAGTATTTTAATATCAAGATAAGTCAGATTATGCATCAGAGAGGGAAAGATTTAGAGAACTGTTCCGTTTATCATAGTATGGATTCTCTAAAAAAGTAAAGGACCAATAGAGGGCACATATTGTTTGTCAGGCTGGAAAGGTTATAATAAAATTGTACATACATAATAAAGGAGGTTTATGGAGATGAATAACAAATTGAAAAAGATTGTTGCTTTATGTCTGGCATTTGCGATGGTTGCAACGGTTGTGTTGCCGGAGAGTGCATATGCAAAGACAAAGAAAACAGCAAACTACGTAACACGGGCATACGTGCTGCAACAGGTAGAAAAACTCATTGGTGCAACACAGACAAGTGATGACGTGATACAGATCAAGGATGTCAAGAAAAGCAGTCCGTATTATAAGACGATGTCTATTGCCGTCAATGCGGGATTGGTAAAGCCGGATAGTAACCAGAAATTGCATCCGACTAAAAAAGCGACCAATAAGTATGTCGCATCAGTTCTTGCAAAAATTTCTGAGACAAACACCAAAAACGTGTTGGGAAAGAAGACAGCAGCGACAAAACTGACAAAGAAAAGTTTAAAAACATTCTTAAATCAGAAATTCCCGAATGTCGTATCTAAATCTGATGCCAAGCTGAAAAAGGGAAATGTAATCATTAATAAACCAGTAACATTGAATGATGCAAAAATCACAGGAGACCTTGTGATCGGAGATGGTGTTGCTGACAAAGAAGTTGTTTTAAATAATGTTACCGTTACTGGAAAGACGATTGTCCGTGGTGGTGGAGAAAATTCCATTATTATTACCGGGACTTCGGATATTTCGGATATGGTGATCCGTCAAGTGAACAACAAGGTCAGCATCAAGGTAAAAGGTGATGCGAAAGTCCGTATGGTCTATATCAATGATGGTTCTAATGATGTAAATATTGTGGGAACCGTTGGCACCGTTAATATTGTAGGTGAAAATCTGAAAGTCACACTGACAGATGCAGTGGTAAATACATTGATAGTAGCGGATACAGCAAAGAATGCAGTTGTTGAGGCAGATAAGAATTCAAGTATTAAGGAAGCGACTTTAAATGCAGCCGGAACACAGATTCAGGGGGAAGGCAAAGTTGAGGCAATTAATGTCAATGCAAATGATACGGTTGTTACAGTAAAAGACGCAAAGATCAATGTCAAGGATAATGTTACACCTCCAAAAACAAATGCGGATAACAATAGTCAGACAACAACGGATACCAATATCAGTAATGATAATAATTCGGGTGGCGGTTCCTCCAGTGGTGGATCTTCTACAAGTGGAGGCTCAACTTCAGGTGGAAGCAGCGAAAATCCAAGTACTCCGGATGTTCCGAAGGTAAATTATGTTACGGATAGTCGGTTCGCAGATGGGTATCCGAAAGTTGTGACAGATAAAGAGAATCAGAAAATAACTATAACTTACAAATTAAAAGATGGTGTGGCATCTGAGGAAAAACCTGCAAAGATCTACAATCTTGTAACAGATTATAATACGAATTGGGATGCTACGACAGAGGCGGTTCTTCACGGACATTTGGGTGTCGTGAATGAGCAAACACATGAAATGGTTCCTACGGAATATTACGATTTCTTAAAGATCACCGATGCCGGGGAACATACAGTAGACTATAAAATTATGGATCACGCTACCAGTGATGGATTAACAACCTATAGTGTTATTGACTGTGATGGAAAAGTATCGGATACCCCGACAAAAATTGCATTTGACAGGGACACGGCAACGAGTGTTGTGAAAAATAAGGTATATGTATCTGATGTTTACATTAATAAGGCAAAGGATACTGTTTATTTGTATCTTAGAAGTGAACTTGACCAGACAACTGTCACTTCGGCTGCGGCCTTTACAATAAAGAAAAATGGTCAAACACTGAACGATATCAGGATCAGCAAAATGGAATTGATGAGCAAAACCGGTGAAAAGTCCGGTCCTTATGTTGCATGTATTAAGTTGTCTTTAAATAAGGCATTGGATGATTCAACTGTGAATTATTCGTTATATTATGCTGGTACAGAGATTACAGATACTGTTGGAAATCCATTGGAAACATTTGACCGTTCACTCATGACGGTATCGGATGGGATTAAAAATGCATATACTTCACAGGATGGTCAATATGTTTCATTTGAGGTTCCTGTTTATCAGTGGATGTCTTATACAACGTATCAGGAAATCCGAGACGATCTTGGCGTATATGTAGATGGAAAACAAATCAATCAGAAGAATTGGTCTTATTCATGGTCAATTGGAGATATGAATATTCGGGTTCACGATACTTCGCTTACAAATTCTAAAAAAGTAGAATTAAAATCGGTCAGTGGAAAAACATTATATACAGCTGCAGGTGATAAACTGGATAATTTAAGTGCCAACTTAGAGAAAGATCGTGAAGGCTCTATTTCATCTGCTGTATATGAAAAAGAAAATAATAAAATCGTTCTTACATTAACAGAGAACAGTTCATTCGAAAGAGGTTTTGGTTTTTATGATTGTAATTTTATGGTAAAAATTGCAGGAAAAGAGTATCGTTTACGTGGAAACAGTTATGTTCGACCAAGTAATGCGGGATACATAATAGAATTTAATAAGGATAATTTAAAACACCTTGATCTGTCTGGAGTATCCGAATTTTCCATTAAGTATGCGCCAATTATTTTTGCAGATGAAGGGACAAACGATTGGAATGATCTTTTTGCTTATAATAGTGGAAAACCTGTAGACGCAACGGATTATATTCCGGTAACAATCCAGTAATTTGTTCTACAATCTGTTAATGGTATTGAAAGGGCTGTAAAATAAGGTTTTAATTAAAGAAAAGCCAGTCAAGAAAAATGTTTGTACCGCTTCCAAAAAAGTTAGATCTAAAAATCTAACTTTTGGGGGCGGTATTTTTATTTTTCATGAATTTAACATCCATCAATCTCAGAAAAATCAATATACAGATTATCATAAATATTTAACTTAATGGTAGCGACAACGGAATATTGAATATTTAAAATATTCTGTTCAAAAAATTTACAGTAACTGTTTTGCGTGACAATAAGCTGTGATAATAACAAAACATTTCTCTGGCCCTTTACGCGAAAAAATTGGTACTTTAGACCTAAAAATAAAAGGCACAATGAAGGGCACATATTGATAGAAATATCAGGAAGGTTACAATTAAATCAGATAAAATTTTAAGGAGGAACAAGAATGAAGAAAAAATTATATAGCACGATATTAGCTTCGATTATGGTGATCGGAAGCATTTGCGGAGTTGCAATACCTGTTTATGCAAAGGAAGAAACGAAAATTATAGATGGAAATGATTCATATGATACGGCAACATATTTGGATGTTAATGGAAGTTATTCGGATGTTTTGTCGGACAGCAATGACGTTGATTTTTACAAGTTGATCCCGGATTCAAACGGAAAATTGTCTATAAATTTTGGGCATGTATACGGGGAGAGTAGTCATGGATGGAAAGTAATAATTTATAAGTATCAGGATGGAGAATATATAGAATTAAGTGATACGGTAATTAAATTAGAAGATAGTGAGAAGGTAGAATTACCTTTTGTAGGGGTACAGTATGGATGCGAATACTATATAAAAGTGCAAAATTATAATTGGGATGCTGTAAATAAAGTATATACCATTAAAACAACTTTTATTAGATCAGAACAGTATGAAAGAGAAGAAAATGATTCTTATAATAAAGCCACAGAGATGAAGTTGAATTCGTCATATACGGGAACTCTTAATAACAATAATGATATTGATATTTATAGAATTAATGCAACTGGAAATGGAAAAATAGAATTAACGTTTGAACATGTGTATACAGACGATAGTCATGGATGGAATATTATAATCTATCGATATACAAATGGAGAATATCAGGAATTAAGTAATGATAGGGTTACTCTAAAAGATAATGAAAAATATAGATTACCATATATTGGTGCTGTCTCTGATGGAATTTATTATGTGAAAATAAAAAATTATAATTGGCGTGCTGTAGGAAAAGAATATGTAATTCGAAACAATTTTCAGCAATCAGATTACTATGAAAAAGAAGAAAATAACAGTTATACAACGGCTACAGATTTAAAAATAGGAGAAAAATATAATGGAACACTTAATAGTAATAGCGACAAGGATTTTTGGAAAATTACAGCAACAAAGAAAGGATATATTAAATTAAGTTTTGGACATGACTATATAGATGATTATCATGGTTGGAATGTATATGTTTATCAGTATGTAAATGGTGAATATAAAGAATTGAGCAGTCAGACAATTTCGCTTAAGGATAACAAATTAATACAATTAAAAGGAATTTCAGTACAGTCGGGTGGGATATATTATGTAACAATAACAAATTATAACTGGAATGCAGTGGGGGTAAATTACACATTAAAAGCAGCATATTCCATAGGAAAGCCATATAATCTGCGTGGAACAATTTCTAAAAGAAAGATAACATTAAAATGGGATCGCGGAAATGCAGTAAATGGTTATGAAGTATATTGCAAAGTTGGAAACGGAAAATATAAAAAAATAGCAAATACATTAACAAACAGTTATACATATAAAAAACTTTCTAAAAAGAAAACGTGCTATTTTAAAGTAAGATCATATGTAATCAATAATGGGGTAAAGGAATACAGCGGTTTTACAGCTGTTGTAAAAGCCAGAGCCTGATGGTAATGCAATCAGAATTTCTTGACAAAGGAGAAAAATGAAAAGAAAATAGGAACTGCGGTGCTGTTAATGGTATCCATATTAATTATCAATGTAGATGGGACTTATGCGAAAACTTCCAAAAACCTACTGAAAAATCCAGGATTCGAAAGTTCTGACTTTTCCATGTGGAAATATAAAGGAACCGGAATGGATAAGTTGGATTATTATACGGAAGATCCTGTTGGAATCTGGAATAAAAAAGATGATTGTCATTCCGGAAACTATACATTTCATTTCTGGTCGACATATAAACATCATTTTAAACTGGAACAGACAATTTCAAAAAAGAAACTTAACAAAAACAAGACATATAAAGCATCGGTATATATAGAGGGAGATGAAGTGGGAGCAGATGCAGAGATATATTTATATATTATAGCAGATGGAAAGAAGTATGTTTCTGGAATGGTAGAATTGGATGGATGGCAGGATTGGAAGAAACTCACCATTGATAATATCAGATGTAAAAAAGGAAATGTGAAAATAGGTATATATGTTGATCATGCAGCAGACGGCTGGGGGATGATTGATGATTTTTATTTTGGACAGGAATGAAAAAACAGGAGTCGGTGAAGTAAATTTGTAATGGAAATCTCATCTGTGAAAGCAGATGGGATTTTTTAGTTTCTTTCAGAATATAGAAAATTGAAATTGATAAATTCATAAAAACTGGATATAATTACATTGTAAGAAAAGTAAGGAATGTATTACCGCGAAAGGAGGTTTTTATATGGAACTGGCAAAAGTGACGTCAAAAGGGCAGGTGACAATACCTATTGAAATTCGAAAGAAACTCGGGATTAAGAATGGTGATAAAATCTTGTTTGTGGAAGAATCTGGAAGAATATATATGATGAATTCTTCTATGGATGCATTGCGTGAAGCTCAGAGAGCATTTGCAGGAGAAGCAGAAAGACTTGGACTCAAAGATGATGATGATGTAATGACAATGATTAAAGAACTTAGGGAAGAAAGTGTGGTGAAGTGAATGAGAATTATGCTTGATACCAATGTGTTGATATCAGCATTGCTATTTCCCGGTGTAAAGATGGATGCAATGATGAATTATATATTTACACACCATCAGCTTGTGTTGTCATCGTATGTTGTAGATGAATTGAAACGTGTAGTTAAACGAAAATTTCGGGGAAAGGAGATGGCAACGAACAAATTGCTTATGATGATGAGTTTCGAATATGTCTATACTCCAAGTAAGGTAGAAAGTGGACTCTTTGATATCAGAGATGCAAAAGACTATCCCGTACTCTACACTGCAATTATAGAAGATGTTGATGTTTTGGTAACCGGGGATAAAGATTTCTCGGATATAGATGTTGAGAAGCCGGAAATTTTATCTCCCTCACAATTTATGGAGAAATTTTTAACAGCAGATCAGGAACAATAGTTACAAAAACAGCAATGGAATTTGTCCCGGGCAGTTTCTTTGGAGGGATGGCAATAATGGCATTATACAACAAAGATATACTGCTCTGGACAATTTTTATTTTTCATCAATTTAACATCGCATCAATCTAAGAAAAATCAATATACAGATCATCATAAATATTCACTTTAATAGTAGCATCAAATGAGTATTGAATATTTAAAATATTTTGTTCAAAAAAATTCACAGTAATTGTCCGGCGGCGGGGATCAACGATCCAGTACTCACGTACACTCAGAGTTACAACCAGAGAAAAAACAAGTTATATGTTTTTATGCAGAAAATTCGAAATAGCATAAGAGAAAAGATGTTTCTGAGTATAATTTTTGAAAGTTATGGGACATATGAGCAAAAAATTTATTGAAATGTCCCATTTCCAAAGCCAAGGGGACATATAGACAAAAAGTTTATTGAAATGTCCCACCTTCGAAAGGTAACGGGACATATGAACAAAAAGTTCAGCGTTATGTCCTGTTTTTGAAAAGTAATGGGACATAGAAAACAAGAAAGATTGCATATGTCCCAGAGAGGGAAAAGTCAGGGACATAGAAGGAAAGAAAAATCATATATGTCCCAGAGAGGACAAAGAGAGGGATATAGAAAGCAAGAAAAATTGCATATGTCCCCCAAATGCCATCATAACTTTTATTGCATGACAAGCGATGAGAAAAATTATCGCCTTACCAGAGAAAATTTGACAAATACCCTATAGGGGTATAACATAAGTGCAAAAATAAAAATCTTTCAGATAATACAAAAGGAGCAGACACAATGATCAAAACAACCTTAAAAATTGACGGCATGATGTGTGGAATGTGTGAATCCCACATGAATGATGTGATCCGCAAAAATTTTAAAATAAAGAAAGTGACATCTTCCGCACGGGATGGGGAGACGGTTATCATCAGCGAAGAGCCGATTGATATTCCGTGGGCAAAGAAAGTAATCCATGAAATTGGTTATGAGATGACCGGCAGTTCCAATGAGCCATACGAAAAGAAAGGACTGTTCCGCTTCGGGAAAAAATAAGGAGGTTTTTTACCAATGAAAAGGCAAAGCAAATTCTTTGGAGAGTTCAAGAAGTTTATTCTGCGTGGAAATGTGATGGATATGGCGGTCGGTGTTATTGTCGGCGGCGCATTTACGTCCATTGTGACATCCCTCAATGCAGATATCCTGACTCCGATCCTGGGAATTTTCGGAGGCACGGACTTTTCTTACCTTACGGTTACGCTTGGAACAGGAGAAAATGCACCGGTTCTGCATTATGGCAATTTCATTACGGCTGTCATCAATTTTTTGATCACAGCGCTGGTAATATTTATTATGCTTAAAGTGATCAACCGGATCACAGAGAGATTGAGTACACTGGCAGGCGTGGAGGAAGAAAAGCCGGAACCGGCAACAAAAAAATGTCCATTCTGTTATTCGGAAATTGATATCAGGGCAACCAGATGTCCGCACTGTACATCCGTATTGGATGAACAGGAACAAAATAATAACACTATTGGAAGGGAGTGACAGAGCCATCATGGAGGTCACTTCCTTTTCAAAATCAGGCGAGCATGAAATTAGAAATAGAAAAGAGGAAAACAATATGGATGAAAACACAAAAAAGCGCTTAGACCAGCAGTTTGCTTTTATCCGGGAAATTGACAGGGAAAAATTTATTGGGAGACAAACCTATTTATCGGATGGCAGACGAAAGGAAAATGATGCGGAGCATGCCTGGCATATGGCGATCATGACCATGTTGCTCAGTGAGTATGCGAATGAACCGATTGATGTGCTTCATACAATCGGCATGCTTCTGATCCATGATCTGGTGGAGATTGATGCCGGAGATACTTATGCTTATGATGAGGAGGGAAAGAAGACACAGGCTGACAGGGAGAAAAAAGCGGCCGACCGGATTTATGGTCTTCTTCCGGAAGAACAGGGAAAGATGCTGTATGATTTGTGGCTTGAATTTGAGGCACAGAAGACGCCAGAAGCAAAGTTCGCGCGTGTGATGGATAATCTACAGCCTATGATGTTAAACGCCGCTACAGACGGCAAAGCGTGGGTAGAACACGGGGTGCATCTGGCACAGATTATGAAGCGTAACGAGCATACAGCAGAATATTCTGAAACTTTAATGGAATATGCAAGGGAAATGTTTATACAGCCGAATCTTGACAACGGGCATATCATCGAGGATGAAAAGAAATAGTTCAGGGCTGTAATGCAGAACAAAAGCGTGTGAAAACCAGAAAATTTTCACACGCTTTTCGTCTGCGTTTTTTTATGAGATTGTCATGAAATAATTACGCATTTTTTGCATCGTTGTACTTCTTTACATAATTCTTGATACGATCGTATGGATTCAACAGATCGCTGATAGAAGAATCATGATTTAAAGTATCAATGATATATGCAATATATTTACTCATATCGCAGCTGATATAGTACTCACGGGAGAGAAGCTCCGGAGTCTGATAAATCAGGTTTGTGGTTACTACACGGTAAATCAGACCTTCTTCGTATGCTTTATCGAAAGAAGCAAGTCCGTTTGTGAATAATCCGAACGTAGAAACAACGAAAATACGGTTTGCTTTACGCTTCTTTAATTCACGTGCAGTGTCAATCATGCTTTCGCCGGAGGAAATCATATCATCAATGATCAGTACATCTTTGCCTTCGACGTTGGAGCCTAAGAATTCATGGGCAACGATCGGGTTACGTCCGTCTACGACACGGCTGAAGTCACGTCTCTTGTAAAACATACCCATATCAATGCCAAGTACGTTTGCAAGGTAAATTGCACGGTTTGTGGCACCTTCGTCCGGGCTGATGATCATCAGATGCTCGGCATCAATGGTCAGATCCTTTACGTTCTTTAAGATACCTTTGATGAACTGATAGGAAGGCATTACATTCTCAAAGCCATTCAGAGGAATCGCATTCATAACACGAGGATCGTGAGCATCAAATGTGATGATGTTGTCGATTCCCATATTGTAAAGCTCCTGCAGTGCTAATGGGCAGTCAAGAGATTCACGGGCAGTTCTTCTGTGCTGACGGCTTTCGTACAGGAATGGAAGAATGACAGTGATACGGCGGGCTTTTCCGCCGACCGCAGCAATGACACGCTTTAAATCCGCAAAGTGATCATCTGGAGACATATGATTGGTATGTCCGCAGAGTGAATAGGTCATGCTGTAGTTCGTAACATCTACCATGATATAGAGGTCATAGCCCCGGACAGACTGATTGATAACACATTTCGCTTCTCCGGAACCAAATCGTGGAATATGAGGCTCGATGATGTAGCTCTCTTTGTGATATTCCTTGAAAGCAATATCGTTGTGATGCTCGTGTTCGCGATGCTCTCTCCAGGTGGACAGATAGCTGTCTACTTTTTTCCCTAATTCCATACAGCTTGCAGTCGGAATCAGTCCGAGAGTACCGGTTGGCATGGTTTCCAAAATTCTTTCGTCGTTTGGCATGATTTTCCTCCAGGTTTAAATTAATTGATAAACATATATGCATATAATAGACCCATAACTATGGGGTATTATCTGGAAATGATACGTGTGCGTTTCTGTTTGCGGATATCTTCTTCTGTGAACAGATTGATAAAAGTATAGGAATCTAAAATACGTGAAAATGTTCGTTCAGAATAGGACTCCTTGATCCGTTCCACACTCAGGTTGGTAGAAATAATGGTGGATTTTTGCCGGATCAGCCGTTCATTCACACACAAAAACAGCTGGGAAGAGGTAAAAGAGTTAATCAGTTCTGTTCCCAGGTCGTCGATGACTAACAAATCGCAGTCGAAAATATTCTGGTGTGTGGCAATTGCATCGGAATCTTTTTCAAACACACCTTTGCTTAATATATCAAATAATTGAAATGCTGTAAAGTAAATTACGGAATATCCGTGGTCAAGAAGTTCTTTGGCAACACAGTTTGTCAGAAAAGTTTTTCCGACACCGGTTTTTCCGTAAAACAGCAGATTTTTTGGCTTGTGATCAAAATCGTCAATAAAATAATGACATTCCCGCACCGCTTTTTGTGCGGTTTCATAAGAAGAAAGTCCTGTCAGCGGATTTTTTTCCTCTTTCGAATAAAAATCGTAGCGGAAATTGTCAAAATTTTCAATACGGAGTATTTGGCGAATGTTGGACTGGGCATAGACGGTATTGATAATTGCCTGTTTAAAACAGTGGCATTTTTTCCCGTCGATATACCCGCTGTCTTTGCAATCCGGACAGGTATAAACCGGATCCAGATAGTCTGCCGGATACCCGCTTGCAGTAAGGAGCTGCTGCCGTTCCAGAGACAGGGCACTTAGTTCCTGCTTTAAGGAGGCCAGTGCATGGGTGTCTCCATCAAGATGCAGACGCGCCTGACGGACGGAGGAAGATGCAACACTTGCATCAATTTCCTTCAGACGGGGAAGCTTTTTTAAAACCTCCGCACGCCGTGTTTCGAGAATATGACGGTTATGCAGTTGGCGCTCATCGTATTCATGCATGATCTCATCATACTGTGCATTGGAAAGCGGCATTTGATTCTCCTTTTATTGCTCAACAGATGATATGGGAGTGATTATGACCGGATCGGAGAGTTTAAAAGCATGGCTTCCAGACTCTTATAGTCATTTTCACGGGATTCAAAGTTATTAAAATTGTTTTTCTTCGGAGAAGCGGCTGCATTTGCTTTCACTGCGGCTCTCTCCTTTTTCTTTTGCTGATGGGTGGCGTCGAGGCGTTTGACATCTTCCAGAGAATGTACCTTGTCGTTATACCAGCTGGTCAGAATAGAATCGGCATAACTGAAACTTGACTGACCGGTACTGGAAATGGTGCGGGCACAGGCTTCCTGGATCAATGACAGATCAAAAGCGTATTCTTTGGTCCATTTGCGGATCATGGCTGTTTCGGAATCGATAAGGTTTCTTCCTGTGATGCCGAAAGCTTTCATGACGGCGTAGTACGCTTTGCTGCGGACGGCGGCTTCACTTTTGGCCTGTTCCACAGAAGTAATTTTTTTCTCATGCCATGCCAGTGCCACTTTATTCAGATAACGAAGATTTGTATGTCCTTTGCTGACGCAATATTCCACCAGATAGACGATCAGTTCGGCAGAAAAGTGAAGATCTTCATGCCAGAATAAGATCGTGTTGATATCATTCTCACTGAATGGATGCCGGATATAGGTTTCCACGACAAAAAGCATTTCCTGAATATCCGGATTTTTCTGAAATTCTGCGATTTCATCCAGCGTATAATGGCGGATCTGCGGTTCCTGCGGCTGATTCACAGGCTGGGAGGCACAAAACGTTTCCTCTGCAGCGGATGCCGGTGTTTCTTCTGGAGAAACAGCAGACGGGGCAGGAGAGGAAGATGCCTCTTTTGTGTCTGTGGAATCTTCCGGAAACGGAAGAAGACCGATTCCGCACAATTTACCGTCGGCGGTTTCCTCCAGAGAGAGGAGTCCTTCTTTCTGCCAGTAACGCAGTGCACGTTGAATGTCCATTTCTGTATTGTTAAATTTGTCAGCAATTTCAGAAATTGTACAATTTGATGCATGAGAATGGATGCACCGTAATAAATATAAATATACCTTAACAAATTCCCCGTTTGCTGACGGCATAAAGCGGTCAATAAACTGGTTGGGAACGATTGTGTCCGTGGCTGGACAATCATTGTGCAGCTGAATGTTTATCATATGTCATAGTACCTTTCTTATTATGCATTTGTGATTATAGCACAATCATTTTCCAAATGGAAGAAGAAAAACACCCGTAAATCCCTGGTAATCAGGGGGATACTGATTGTGAACAACATTGTGGATAAAGTGGATAAGTCCACCAAAACGTACAAATTCAAAACGGAAAGGAGTGGATAAATATAGACAAAAAATCCACACAGAACGAAGAAAGAATCAACGTTTCTATGTGGATAATGTGGATAAGTTATTTTCCAAGGAGGGATTCGCCGATTTCTACGACATTTCCGGCTCCCATGGTTATCAACAGATCTCCGTTCATACAATTTTTTAATAAAAACTTTTCGATCTCTTCAAAAGAAGGAAAATAGTGCGCGTCTTTTCCTTTGGCTGTCAGGCGCTCCAGAATATCTTTCGAGCTTACACCGAAGGTATTCTGTTCGCGGGCAGCAAAGATGTCTGCCAGAACAATGACATCTGCCATGGAAAGTACTTCGGCAAAATCATCCAGAAAAGCTTTGGTGCGGGAGTAGGTGTGTGGCTGGAATACCAGCACCAGACGCTTATGCGGATATTTCTGCGCGGCGGTCAGTGTCGCACGGATCTCTGTCGGATGATGTGCATAATCGTCAATGATGGTGACACCGTCTACGGTTCCTTTGTACTGGAAACGGCGGTTGGCACCGTGGAAAGCGTCCAGACCTCTGATGATGGCATCTGTGCTGATTCCCATGGTACAGGCAAGGGCGATGGCGGCCATGGCATTTCCGGCATTGTGTCGTCCGGGAACGGCAAGTTTGATTTCACAGATGGCCTCTTTGTTGTGCATGGCGGTAAAAGAAGGACAGGCTTTGTCATCATATGTCAGATTATCTGCATAATATTCACAGGAATCATCAAAACCGTAGGTGATGATCTGCTGTGGAAGTCCGTCGGTCAGTTCCTGATGGTCTGCAATTTCTCCATTGATAATGGTTGCTCCGTCTGCCAGTGTATTGCCGGCAAATTTACGGAAAGAACGACGGATGTCGTTGATATCCTTGAAAAAGTCCAGATGTTCTGCTTCTACATTTAAGATGATGCTGTATTTTGGACGGAAATTCAGGAAACTGTTGGTGTATTCACAGGCCTCCGAAACAAAGATTCCGGAATGACCGACACGCAGGTTTCCTCCGATAGAGGGAAGAATTCCGCCAACAGTGATGGTCGGATCGGATTTCGCAGCAAGAAGAATCTCACTGATCATGGAAGTTGTGGTTGTTTTGCCGTGGGTTCCGGCAACGGCAACGGAATTGTTGTAGTTGTCCATGATCTGTCCAAGCAGTTCTGCACGGGAGAGCATTGGCAGTCCCTGGGATCTGGCCTCTGCAAATTCCGGATTATCCGGATGGATTGCGGCTGTGTAGACAACCAGATCAATGCCGGGAATGATATTTTCGGCACTTTGTCTATAAAAAATCTGAGCACCTTTGGATGCGAGCATGCGGGTAAGATCGGATTCTTTTGCATCGGACCCGGAAATCGTAAAGCCTTTTTCCAGAAGAATTTCAGCGAGTCCGCTCATGCTGATTCCGCCAATTCCGATAAAGTGAATATGAATGGGGTCATTAAATTTTAATTTATACATCAGGATTACCTACCTATTTTAATAAAGTTTTTTTCTATTATACCACTCTATAACCAAAGGCGCACCCGAAAATATATTGTGCATTTTGCCAAAAAACAACAAAAAAACTCAGCATTTTTGTATAAACTGTTGTACATAAAAGGATAATATGATATACTACAGTAATAGTAAGAAACAAACATAATATTTAGAACAGACGAGGAGTGATGACGTGATTAAGAAAGAAATGATAGCCATGCTTTTAGCAGGCGGTCAGGGCAGCAGACTTGGAGTTCTGACATCGGACGTCGCCAAGCCGGCGGTAGCATTTGGCGGCAAGTACAGAATTATCGATTTTCCACTCAGCAATTGTATCAATTCCGGAATTGATACGGTTGGTGTGCTGACGCAGTATCAGCCACTCCGGCTGAACACACATATCGGCATCGGCATTCCGTGGGATCTCGATCGGAACAATGGTGGAGTGACCGTACTTCCACCGTATGAGAGAAGCAATAACAGTGAATGGTATACCGGTACAGCCAATGCCATTTATCAGAATCTGCGCTATATGGAAAGTTATAATCCGGAATATGTTCTGATCCTTTCCGGAGATCATATTTATAAGATGGATTATGAGGTTATGCTGGACTTCCATAAGGCAAATCATGCGGATGTGACGATTGCGACGATGCCTGTTTCCATGGAGGAGGCAAGCCGTTTCGGAATTGTGATTGCGGATGAAAACAAAAAGATTCAGGATTTTGAGGAAAAACCGGAAAAACCGCGGAGTAATCTGGCATCCATGGGAATTTATATTTTCTCCTGGAAAGTATTAAGAGATGCTCTTATCGAATTAAAAGATCAGCAGAGCTGTGATTTCGGAAAGCATATTATTCCGTATTGCTTCAAAAACAACAAGAGGCTTTTTGCATATGAGTTCAACGGTTACTGGAAGGATGTGGGAACACTTGGCTCATACTGGGAAGCCAATATGGAGCTGATTGATCTGATTCCGGAATTCAATCTTTACGAGGAATTCTGGAAGATTTACACGAAGTGCGATACGATTGAGCCGCAGTACATAGCACCGGGGGCAAAAGTGGAGCGCTGCATTATTGGGGAGGCAGCAGAGATTCATGGAGCGGTGATCAATTCGGTAATCGGACCAAACGTATATATCGGACCGGGGGCTGTCGTGCGGGATTCCATTATTATGAAGGATACCAGTATCGGCAGGGATGTAACGATCGACAAATCCATAATTGCAGAAAACTGCAGAATTGAAGATGGGGTAACACTGGGAATAGGAGAGGCAGCACCAAACAAATTAAACGAGAGTGTTTATTCGTTTGGACTGGTAACGATTGGAGACGATTCTGTTGTTCCGGAGAATGTAAAGGTGGGCAAAAACACTGCCATTTCCGGTGTGACAGTAAAAGAAGATTATCCAGACGGGGTATTGGCAGGCGGCGAAGTAATCATTAAGGCAGGTGACAGAAAATGAAAGCAGTAGGAATTATTTTGGCGGGTGGCAATAACAACCGGATGGGAGAACTGTCCAGAAAACGTGCGATTCCGGCGATGCCGGTCGGCGGAAGTTTCCGCTGCATTGACTTTGTCTTAAGTAACATGAGCAATTCGCATGTACAGACAGTTGCGGTACTCACACAGTATAATTCCCGTTCACTGAATGAACATTTAAGTTCTTCAAAATGGTGGGATTTTGGAAGAAAACAGGGAGGTCTGTATCTGTTTACACCGACCGTTACGGCAGAAAACAGTGACTGGTATCGTGGCACGGCAGATGCCATGTATCAGAATATTGATTTCCTGAAAAACCGTCACGAACCGTATGTGATCATATCCAGCGGTGACTGTGTGTATAAGATGGATTACAATGACCTGCTGGAGTTTCATATCGCAAAGAAAGCAGATATTACCATTGCGTGCAAGGATATGCCGGCGGATGCGGATGTCAGCCGTTTCGGAGTCGTCCGTATGAATGAAGATTCCCGGATCACGGATTTTGAGGAAAAACCGCTGGTAGCACAATCCAATACGATTTCCACAGGAGTGTATATTATCCGGAGAAGACAGCTGATCGAAATTCTCGAAAAATCGGCGGAGGAAAACCGGTTTGATTTTGTTACGGATGTGCTGGTGCGTTACCGCAATGTAAAGCGTGTGTATGGATATAAACTGAATAGTTACTGGAGTAATATTGCAAGTGTAGATGATTACTTCCGTACAAATATGGACTTTTTGAAACCGGATGTGAGAAAGTACTTTTTCCGCGAAGAGCCGAAGATTTATTCGAAAGTGGATGATCTTCCGCCGGCAAAATACAATATGGGATCGGACGTCAGCAACAGTCTGATCGCCAGTGGATGTATTATAAATGGCAGGGTAGAAAATTCTGTTTTGTTTAAGAAAGTGTTTGTAGGAAAAAATTGCGTGATCAAGAATTCGATTATCTTGAATGATGCATATATTGGCGATAATACGCATGTAGAAAACTGCATTGTGGAGAGCCATGGAACGCTTCGGGCAAATACATTTTATTCCGGAGACGATGCTGTCCGGATTGTTGCAGAAAACAACGAAAGATATATGCTCTAGGGAGAGACTAGAAGGGGGATACATATGCAGATTACAGACGTTAGAATCCGCAAGGTGGAAAAAGAAGGCAAGATGAAAGCCGTGGTATCTATCACAATCGATGATGAATTTGTCGTACATGATATCAAAGTGATCGAAGGGGAAAAAGGATTGTTTATTGCGATGCCGAGCAGAAAAGCCGGCGACGGAGATTTCCGGGATATCGCACATCCGATCAATTCCGCTACAAGGGATCAGATTCAGGGATTGATACTGAAAAAGTATGAAGAGGTCTTGCAGGAGAAGGAATAAACGATTAAAATAAGAGAAATGGGACTGTGGAGTAATCCATGGTCCTTTTCTTAATTACAGACTTTTTGAATCCGTAATTGCGAAACTTATGGATGGGCGGCTCCCGTGTGGTGGCTGGGGCTGCTGCTTCCTGTGGCGTGCGATTCAGACAGAATCTTAGAATTTGCGAAAATGATTGTGTGGCTCTAATTTTGTGTCCGGGCAACGTTTCGACAGCGGCGCGGCTTGTGTCCGTCTGGCAGGGATGCGCTCAGAATTTCTAGTCCGCCTAAGCGGAGCACTTCAAAAATTTTATTGCGCCCGCTCCCGGTTGTGTCTCCCTATGAACACTTTGACAGTCCTTTCATAAATGTGGTCGCAAACCGACCCGCGGGCACAGTATTTTGAAGCACTCCGCTAAGGCAGACACGAAATCCTTCGGACGCGTCCCTGCCACCCGGCGGTACCTTTCGTAATTAACGGACAAAAATTCAAATAAAAGGAGAATTGGATACATGTTTTTAATTGCAGGACTTGGAAATCCGGACAAGAAATACGAAAAAACAAGACATAATATTGGATTTGATACCGTCGATGCACTGGCAGAAAAATACAACATCAGCATCACGGAGAAAAAACATAAAGCGCTGTGTGGAAGCGGTGTGATCGAAGGCGTAAAAGTCATCCTGGCCAAACCGCAGACCTATATGAATTTAAGCGGAGAAAGCATCGCAGAAATCGTGAATTTCTATAAGCTTGATCCGGAGAGCGAAATGCTGATTATTTTTGATGACATCTCTTTGGCACCGGGAAATATCCGTGTGCGCAAAAAAGGCAGTGCAGGTGGGCATAATGGAATCAAGAGCATTATTTCAAGTGTGGGAACCTCAAACTTTATGCGAATTAAAGTCGGTGTGGGGGAAAAGCCACAGGGATGGGATCTGGCAGACCATGTGCTTGGCCGTTTTTCCGGGGAGGACCGTGCAAGGGTGGAAGAAGCCATACGGGATGCGGAAGATGCAGCAGTCCTGATGATTCAGGGGGAAGCAGACAAGGCAATGAATGATTTTAATGCAAAAAAGCAGGAGAATACAAAGTAAGTGAAAGCATTTATAGAACCGCTGCAGGAATTGAGCGGATATGAAGATATGACAAAAGCGGCCATGCAGCCGGGACTGGTGACCATCAGTGGCTGTATTGATGCACAGAAGCCACATATGATTTATACGCTTGGAAGGACACGCAGCCGGCGTCTGATCGTAACGTTTCATGAGCAGAAAGCGAAAGAATTGTATGACGACTATCGTTTTTTTGATCCGTCAGTGGTGTATTATCCGGCAAAGGATGTGCTGTTTTATCAATCGGATATCCGCGGAAACCTTCTTACCGCAGAGCGGATCAGTGCATTGCGGGCAATTCATGAAAATGAACAGGTGACGGTGATCACAACATTTGATGCCCTGATGAATACGATGCCAAGGGATGCACAGGTGTGGGACAGTGTGCTGCATATTGCACAGGGAGATACTCTGGATCTGGATGCACTTGTGGAACAGCTGGTGCGGATGGGGTATGAACGGCAGTATCAGGTGGATAATATCGGTCAGTTTGCATTAAGAGGTGGAATTCTTGATATTTTTCCGCTGACGGAAGAAAATCCGGTCCGGATTGAACTGTGGGATGATGAAGTAGATACCCTTCGCACCTTTGATGTGGAAAGTCAGAAATCTATTGAAAATATAGAAAAGCTTGTGGTATATCCGGCATGTGAACTGGTTCTTTCGACCGAAGAGAAAGCAGAAGGTATCCGCAGACTGTTAAAGGAAGCAGAAGCTTTTTCCGATAAATTGCGGAAAGAAATGAAAACCGAGGAAGCCTATCGGGCACTGTCACAGGCAAAAGAACTGGCACAGGAATGGGAAGAATTGTCGGAAACCGCGGGAATGGATGCTTTTTTGTCCTATTTCTGTAGGGAACGGTGGAGCCTTCTGGATTATTTTGATCCGGCAGATACATTTGTGTTTTTCGATGAGCTGAGCCGGAGCGCGGAACGCGGACGGCAGACGGAACTGGAATTTTCGGAGAGCATGAAGCAGCGTCTGGAAATGGGGTATATTCTGCCGGGGCAGATGAACGAACTGTTTGGCTATAAGGAAATCATGGGAAGGCTTGAAAAATATTCCTGCTGTGCGGTTTCCGCACTGGATATCAAGACCTGCGGATTAAAATCCAATGGGCAGTTCGGCATTCATGTAAAGAGCGTAAGCGCATACAATAACAGCTTTGAACTTCTGATCGCAGACCTGAAGAAATACAAAAAAAACGGATACCGTATTATTTTACTTTCCGGTTCCCGCACACGCGCGAAGCGTCTGGCGGAGGATATTTTAAACGAAGGACTCAACTGTTTTTATACGGAAGATTACGATCACGATCTGGTGGCAGGACAGATCATGGTCTGCTACGGAAAAGTGCATCAGGGGTATGAATATCCGATCCTGCAGTTTGCAGTGATTACGGATACGGATATTTTCGGGGAAGAAAAAAAGAAAAAGAAGCGGCACCGCACCTATGAGGGCGAAAAAATCCAGCAGTTTACGGATCTGAGTGTCGGGGATTATGTCGTACATGAAAATCATGGGCTTGGTATCTACAAAGGAATTGAAAAGATAGAAGTCGACCGAAAGGTGAAAGATTACATCAAGATCGAATATGCGGGAGGCTCCAATCTGTATATTCTTGCAACACAGCTTGACCAGATCCAGAAATATGCGGGGAAAGACGCAAGAAAACCAAAACTCAATAAACTTGGAAGCCAGGAGTGGACAAAAACCAAGGGAAAAGTGCGTGGAGCCGTGCGTCAGATCGCACAGGATCTGGTGAAATTATATGCCGAGCGGGAAGAACAGAATGGCTATATGTATGGACCGGATACGGTATGGCAGAGAGAGTTTGAAGAACTGTTCCCGTTTGAAGAGACCGAAGATCAGGTGCTTGCCATTGATGCAACCAAGCGGGATATGGAGAGTCATAAGATTATGGACCGGCTGATCTGCGGGGATGTCGGTTACGGAAAGACGGAGATTGCGATCCGTGCAGCTTTCAAAGCAGTGCAGGAGAATAAACAGGTGGCATACCTTGCGCCGACAACCATTCTTGCCCAGCAGATTTATAATACGTTTTCCCAGAGAATGAAGGATTTCCCTGTCCGGGTGGATCTGTTGTGCCGTTTCCGCACGGCAGCGCAGCAGAAGAAGACCATCAGTGATCTGAAAAAAGGACAGGTGGATATTATTGTGGGAACACACCGGATTCTGTCAAAAGATGTGCAGTTTAAAGATCTTGGGCTTCTTGTCGTGGACGAGGAACAACGGTTTGGTGTGGCTCACAAAGAAAAAATCAAACAGTTAAAGACCAATGTGGATGTGCTGACACTTACTGCCACACCGATTCCGCGGACACTTCACATGAGCCTGATCGGAATCCGGGATATGAGCGTTTTAGAGGAACCGCCGATGGACCGTGTCCCTATTCAGACGTATGTCATGGAATATAATGAGGAACTGGTCCGAGAGGCAATCACGCGGGAACTTGCCCGTGGCGGACAGGTATATTATGTGTATAACAAAGTAAGGGATATTGATGAAGTGACGTCACGCATTCAGGAGCTGGTGCCGGAGGCAAATGTGGCATTTGCGCATGGACAGATGCGGGAAAACCAGCTGGAGGATATCATGTACCGGTTTATCAATGGAGACATTGATGTACTGGTATCAACGACAATCATAGAGACGGGGCTGGATATCTCAAATGTCAATACCATGATCATTCATGACGCGGATAATATGGGGCTTTCCCAGCTGTATCAGCTGCGCGGGCGGGTCGGCAGATCCAATCGTACGGCGTATGCGTTTCTTATGTACCGCAGAAACAAAATGCTCAAAGAGGTGGCGGAAAAACGACTGGCTGCCATCCGGGAGTATTCGGATCTGGGCAGCGGATTTAAGATTGCCATGCGGGACCTGGAGATCCGGGGAGCCGGAAATCTGCTGGGAGCCGAACAGAGCGGTCACATGGAGGCGGTTGGATATGATCTGTACTGCAAGATGCTTCACGAAGCGGTGAAAGAAGCCCGGGGAGAAGCACCGGCCGAACAGTTTGAGACTTCCGTTGATATCCGGACGGATGCATTTATTCCGTCCACATATATTGCAAATGAGTCGCAGAAACTGGATATGTATAAGCGGATCGCCGGAATTGAAACGGATGAGGAAGCGGAGGAAATGCTCGAAGAACTGATTGACCGTTTTGGAGAGCCTCCGAAGTCCGTGCAGAATCTGCTGACAATTGCCAGACTCAAAGCGGTTGCCCACAGTGTATATATTAAGGAAATTGTTCAAAGAGAAGATCTGTTAAAAATCCTAATGTACGAAAAAGCAAAGATTCATGCACAGCGTATTCCGGAGCTGGTAAAAGCGTTTGCTCCATCACTGAAATTTGCGGCAGATCCGAAGGGACCGTACTTCACTTACCGTCTGGGAGCAAATTCAAGGGAAAAGAACAGGGAAATTCTGGAAGTTCTCAGGCAATTATTGGAACAAATGCACGTTTTTTTGTGTGCGGAGCCGTAAAAGTGCTTGCCTGATGTAGGGAAAAGAATTATAATACTCTGGTATATAGGTGAAAAGAAACTCCCGGGAGGAACTATGAAAGCAAAAAAAGTTACAGCGATTATTTTAGCTGGTGCAATCTGCGCAGCAGCTTTTACCGGATGTGGTATAAATACAGGTGCGACGGCAGCAAGCATGAAAAATCAGATCGTCACGATGGGCATGGCAAACTTTACATGCCGTTATCAGCAGGCAAATGTAGAAGATTATTATAAGAGCATGATGGGGGCCAAAAGCAGCAGTGAGCTCTGGAGCAAGGATTTATATGGAAACGGAACAACCATGGAAGACACCATGAAAGATTCCGTTATGGAACAGCTTCATGAGATGTATACGTTACAGGCACATATGAAAGACTATGATGTGAGTGTGACAAAAGACGAAAAGGCAGCAATCAAAAAAGCTGCACAGCAGTTTATCAGCGATAATTCTTCCGAGGCACTCAAGGAGATGACTGCAGACGAAGATACCGTGGAGGAACTGCTTACGCTCTACACCATCCGCAGCAAGATGCAGAAAGCTATCGAGGCAGAAGCAGATACCAATGTGACGGATGAAGAGGCAAATGAGCGCGGTTATACGATGATGACTATTTCTACAACTTCCCATCAGGATGACAGCGGAAATACCGTAGAATATACCGATGATGAGAAAAAGCAGCTGAAGGAGACCGCAAACAAAATCGAAGATGCGGTAAAGAATGGAAAAACTCTCGAAGATGCTGCAAAGGATGAGGATCAGCAGACCACTACCGGTGCGTATGCATCCGATGATTCCACACTGGATACATCTGTGAAAAAGGCATTGGATGATTTGAAAGAAGGAGAAACTTCCGATGTGATTGAAACAGACAGTGCATTATATATTGTTCGTCTGGACAGTGAAACAGACAAAGACGCTACAGAAAAAAATCGTCAGAATATTATTGACAAACGTAAAAGTGACCACTACAATGAAGTGCTGGAGGGCTGGCAGAAAAAAGACGGCTGGAAGGTCAATAAAAAGAATGTTGCAAAGATTTCATTTAAGAATTCTCTGACACAGCAGGACCCGAATGCCTCTACAGAGACACAGACTTCCACAGAAACACAGAATGCAGAGAGTACACAGTAATGCAAAAAGATAACATTGTGTTAATTGGAATGCCGGGGGTGGGTAAGAGCACCGTCGGCGTTATCCTTGCTAAGGTGCTGGGATATCAGTTTATAGATGCAGATTTAGTCATTCAGGAGCAGGAGAAGCGCCTGCTTCGTGAGATCATTGCAGAAGAGGGAACCGAAGGGTTCATTCAGGTAGAAAACCGTGTGAATGCGACACTTGAGGCACATCATGCAATTATTGCAACCGGAGGCAGTGTCGTCTACGGAAAAGAAGCTATGGAGCATCTGCAGGAAATCGGAACAGTTATATATCTTGAGGTGGCATATCCGGAGCTGGAAAAGCGTCTGGAAGATATCAAAGGCAGGGGTGTTGTTTTAAGAGACGGACAGACGTTATATGATCTGTATCTGGAGCGCACGCCGCTGTATGAAAAATATGCGGATATCCGGATTTCGGAGACGGGGCTGGATATCGAACAGACCGTTGAACAGATTGTGGATGGTATCACAAATTTACACTAGATGAATAGGATAGATAGTAGGGTAGCGTACTATACGAAATAGGGCGTTTATTGAGGTGAGATATGGAACAATATGTAATCAAAGGCGGAAATCCGCTGAATGGTGAGGTAGAAATCGGCGGGGCAAAGAATGCGGCACTGGCAATTCTTGCAGCTGCGATCATGACGGATGAAACGGTTACAATCGAAAATTTGCCGAACGTGAGAGATATTAATGTATTATTGCAGGCGATTGCAGAGATCGGTGCAATGGTAGACCGTATTGATGCACATACCGTAAAGATCAACGGTTCATTTATCAAAGACGTGACGGTGGACAATGAATTTATCCGTAGAATCCGTGCGTCCTATTATTTGATCGGTGCACTTCTTGGAAAATACAAAAAGGCGGAAGTGGCTCTTCCGGGCGGATGCGATATCGGAAGCAGACCGATTGATCTGCATATCAAAGGATTTCGTGCAATGGGAGCAGAAGTGGATATTGCACATGGTCTTGTTATTGCAGAGGCAGAAAAATTAAACGGAACACATATTTATCTGGATAAAGTATCGGTTGGAGCAACGATCAATATTATGATGGCAGCATCCATGGCAGAAGGAAAAACCGTAATTGAAAATGCAGCAAAAGAGCCTCATGTGGTAGACGTGGCAAATTTCTTAAACAGTATGGGTGCGAATATCCGTGGTGCAGGAACGGATGTTATCCGTATTGTCGGTGTGGAGAAGCTGCATAAGACAGAGTATTCGGTTATCCCGGATCAGATAGAGGCAGGAACCTTTATGTTTGCGGCAGCGGCAGCAGGGGGAGATGTGCTGGTAAAGGATGTTATTCCGAAACATCTGGAAGCAACAACCGCCAAACTTGTGGAGGCAGGATGCAAAGTTGAGGAGTTCGATGATGCGGTTCGGATTATTTCGGATGGAAAACTGCATCACACACAGGTGACAACACTTCCGTATCCGGGATTCCCGACAGATATGCAGCCACAGATGGCAGTAATTCTGGGAATTGCAGAGGGAACCAGTACCGTTACGGAGAGCATTTTTGAAAACCGTTTCAAATATGTGGATGAACTGACGCGTATGGGAGCCAATATCAAGGTAGAGAGCAATATTGCCATTATCAATGGAGTGACCCGTTATACAGGTGCCAGGGTGAATGCGCCGGATCTGCGTGCGGGAGCAGCGCTGGTGATTGCCGGTCTGGTGGCAGAGGGAATTACGGTGATTGATGATATTTATTTTATCGAGCGTGGATACGAAGAATTTGATCAGAAGCTGCGCGGCATTGGGGCACAGATTGAAAAGGTATCGGATGAAAAAGAAATTCAGAAGTTTATTCTGAAAGTTTCATAAATAAAAAGAACGGGTAAAAAAGGGAGTGTGAAAAACATTGGTATGTTTTCACACTCCCTTTTCATTTGCAAAATTTATAAAACCGCTTTGATATAGAGGTCGCGGCTGGTGGTGGAAAGATCCAGACAGGATTTATCATCAAACTGGACAATCGGACGGGACAGTGCATTCTGATTTAACATGACAATGGTACATCCCCTTCCGTCACTTAAGATGACGCGGTTACTCTGGTAAGTGCTGGCAATCTGCTTTAAGAAAACCAGAATATATTTTGTATGGTATTTCTGGAAACCATCTTCTTCAAATTTACTGATCACTTCGAACGGACACAACGGAGAGCGATAGGAACGTGCCGCTGTCATGGCATCGTACACATCGGCAATTGCAACGATCATTGCAAAATTGTCAATGTAATCTTCCGTCAATCCGGTCGGATAGCCGCTTCCATCACAGCGCTCGTGATGCATCAGGGCAGCTTTTTTGATACGGGAATCCAGATCCGGCTGACGTTTTAAAATCTCGTATCCGAGTGCCGGGTGCTGTTTGATTTTTGCAAACTCCTCATCGGTCAGAGATCCCGGCTTATTTAAGATATCGGAAGGAATCAGCAGTTTTCCGATATCGTGCATCAGTCCGGCAAGCGTAAGAATGTCCAGATCGTGACGTTCAAAACGCAGCCAGCGGCCGATCATTCGTGAAATGAGTGCAACGTTGAGACTGTGCGCATAAACCGAATCGGCCACAGTACGCATGTTGTAAAGCATATCAAACATTTCAACGATGGTGTTGCGGGACTGGAACAGATCTGCGACACTGCCCAGAAGTTTTTGCGAGTCAATCGGTTTGTTATCCTTGATGGCTGCGGTATACATCTGTTTCATCAGCTCAATTGCCTGAACATACTCAATCTGGAACGTGCGGAATTCACTGGAACCGGCGACTTTCTGTGAGTGTGTTTTGCTTTCCTGGGCGTATGTTTTTGCTTCTTTTACAGGCTTTGGAGCCTCCTCCTGCGGAGCAGGTTCTTCGCCCTCAATTTCTGCATATTCCACACGGTACAGTTTCATGCGGTTGATCAGCTGACGGGTTACAGCAGAACCGGCGGGAGCCAACGGCTGTCCAAGCGGTGTGATCACAGGCTGTGCAAGGATGGCACCTTCCTGTAGTTGTTTTGTCTCAATTTTTATCATTTTTTATCTCTCCGTATGTAACGTATATACAAAAGTATAGAATTATTTCACGTAAAAGTCAATCTTTTAGGGCTTGACAGATGAAAGAAACTGGAGTATGGTAGCACTTGGATATTTCAAATTTAATATTGTAAGCTTTCTCTTATTCAGAGTGATGGAGATACATAGGATCTGTGAAGTCACGGCAACCCCTGTTTTGGAAGGTGCCAACCTGAGCGAGTTAATCGAACAATAAGGGGATTTGATTATCTTTAGATCAATCCGCTGCGAGGCGGTTTTTTTTATTTCTGTATAAAACAAGAGAGGAGAAACAAAAAGCAATGGAAAAATTATTATTCACATCAGAGTCCGTTACAGAAGGACATCCTGACAAAATGTGTGATGCGATTTCAGATGCCATTCTGGATGCATGCATGGAGCAGGACCCGATGAGCCGTGTAGCCTGTGAGGCAGCAAGCTGTACCGGTTTCGTACTTGTTACAGGAGAAATTACAACAAAGGCAACTCTTGATATTCCTGCAATTGTAAGAAAGACTGTAAACGAGATCGGATACAACGATGCAAAGACCGGTTTTGACGGACATACCTGTGCGGTTATGGTAGCTTTAGATCAGCAGTCCGCAGATATTGCCATGGGTGTTGACAAGGCACTTGAGGCAAAAGAGGGCGAGCTGACAGATGATCTGGATACCGGCGCCGGAGATCAGGGAATGATGTTTGGATATGCAACCAATGAGACACCGGAATTTATGCCATATCCGATTTCACTGGCACACAAGCTGGCATTACAGCTTACAAAGGTTCGTAAAGACGGAACACTTACCTACCTTCGTCCGGATGGAAAGACACAGGTTTCTGTAGAGTATGATGAAGCAGGAAAGCCAAAGAGACTTGAGGCAGTTGTTTTATCTACCCAGCATGATGAGGACGTTACCCAGGAACAGATCCATGAGGATATTAAGAAATATGTCTTTGATCCGATCCTTCCAAAGGAGCTGATCGATGGAGATACCAAATTCTTTATCAATCCGACCGGACGTTTCGTAATCGGCGGACCACACGGAGATGCAGGTCTGACCGGTCGTAAGATCATCGTTGATACCTATGGTGGATATGCACGTCACGGCGGCGGAGCTTTTTCCGGAAAAGACTGCACAAAGGTTGACCGTTCCGCAGCATATGCTGCACGTTATGTTGCAAAGAACATTGTTGCAGCAGGTCTTGCTGATAAGTGTGAGATTCAGTTATCTTACGCCATCGGTGTTGCACAGCCTACTTCTGTCATGGTTGATACATTCGGTACAGGAAAGATCGCAGATGATGAGCTGGTAAAGATTGTACGTGAGAACTTTGATCTTCGTCCGGCAGGAATTATCAAGATGCTGGATCTGCGCCGTCCGATTTACCGTCAGACAGCTGCTTATGGTCACTTCGGACGCAATGACTTAAATCTCCCATGGGAGGCAACAAACAAGGCAGAGGCTTTAAAGAAGTACCTTTAATTTATGAAAAGTTTACATAATTTTTTATAAAAGAATGATATAATAAGACACAGAGTTTGTTCTGTGTCTTATTTTTTTACAGGGAAGGAATACGAATGAAGATAAAAACCAAACTGATCATTTCGTTCTGTATTATTATCTTTGTGCCATCGATCCTGGCGATTGCCACGATCAGCGCCTATTGTAATTTTCAGTCGCATGTGATCGAGCAGACGTATGGCATTAAGAATGCGGATGCCTATAGTATTATCAATTCTGTACCGATGTTAAACCGTTATACGGCACTGGATTTTGAAAAGATCAAAAAGACAATCAAATTGTCCCCTTCGAAAATGGAAGATGCTTCGTATCTCACCGAGATCAATGAGGATCTGAAGCAGAAATATTCTTATCTGGTTGTAAGGATCGGAGAAAAAATTTCGTTCAACGGTGGAAGCAAAAATGAAAAGATCCTTTCGGAACTTCCGGGATATGGGGAAAACAGTTCCCGGCAGGGGGTGGACAAATATATCGACCGGGATGATGAAATTCTGGTAAAACAGGTAGATTTCAAGCTGGATTCGGGAGAAAAATGCACGGCATATATTGTCACGTCCTTTGACGCTACCGGGCAGGAAATCCGCCAGTTTATTGTATGGGGAATTATCTGCGTGGTAATTATCCTGTTACTGACGGCGGTTATGATGATTGTGTGGATTTACCGGAGCATGATCACACCGATCCAGAAGCTGCGGGTGGCAGCGGAGAATATTAAGGAAGGCAATCTGGATTTTGCGCTGGATACCCAGGGCGACGATGAGATCGGTGAGCTCTGCACGACGTTTGAACAGATGCGTCAGCGTCTGAAGGATAATGCGGAGGAAAAACTTAGCAACGAAAAAGAAAACCGTGCACTCATCAGCAACATTGCCCACGATCTGAAGACGCCGATTACGGCAGTAAAGGGGTATTCGGAAGGCATTATGGACGGCGTTGCCAATACTCCGGAAAAACTCGATAAGTATATCCGGACGATTTATAATAAGGCAAACGAAATGGATACGCTGATCAATGAACTGACATTGTATTCCAAAATTGATACCAACCGTATTCCGTATGACTTTGCAAAACTGAATGTTGCCGCATATTTTAAAGACTGCGTGGAAGAAATCGGACTGGATCTGGAAGCAAAGGGGATTGCGTTATCCTATTTTAATTATGCAACGCCGGATACCCAGATTATTGCAGATCCGGAGCAGCTGCGCAGAGTGATCAATAATATTATAGGAAATTCCGTAAAATATATGAATAAAACAGAAAAGTTCATCAATATCCGTATCAAGGATGTGGGGGACTTTATTCAGGTGGAAATCGAAGACGATGGAAGAGGAATTGCACAGAAAGATCTGCCGTATATTTTTGACCGGTTTTACCGGACGGATGCTTCCAGAAATTCGGCAACCGGTGGCAGCGGAATCGGACTTTCCATTGTAAAAAAGATCATAGAGGATCATGGAGGGAAAATCTGGGCAACCAGCAAAGAAGATTCCGGCACTACCATGTACTTTGTAATACGCAAATATCAGGAGGTAACAGCAAATGAGCAGAATACTGATCGTTGAAGATGAAGTGGCTATTGCAGATCTGGAGAAAGATTATCTGGAACTGAGTGGCTTTGAGGTGGAAATTGAAAATGACGGAACCAAAGGACTCGAAAGAGCCCTGCATGAGGAGTTTGATCTGTTTATCTTAGATCTCATGCTTCCGGGAGTAGATGGATTTGAAATCTGTAAAAAGATCCGTGAGACAAAGAATACACCAATCCTTATGGTTTCTGCAAAAAAGGATGATATTGACAAGATTCGCGGGCTCGGACTGGGGGCAGATGATTATGTGACAAAACCGTTTTCCCCGAGTGAACTGGTAGCCCGCGTGAAGGCACATCTGGCACGGTATGAGCGGTTGATCGGCAGCAATATGCCACAAAATGATATCATTGAGATCCGGGGCATTAAAATAGACAAGACGGCGCGCCGGGTATGGGTCAATGGAGAAGAGAAACAGTTTACGACAAAAGAGTTTGATTTGCTGACTTTTTTGGCAGAGAATCCAAATCATGTATTTACAAAAGAGGAATTGTTCCGTAAAATATGGGATATGGAATCTATCGGTGATATTGCAACGGTTACCGTACACATCAAAAAGATTCGAGAGAAGATTGAGATGAATACGAACAAGCCGCAGTACATCGAGACCATCTGGGGAGTCGGATATCGGTTTAAATTATAAACGGTCTGCCTCCTGAAACTATGATTAAGGGGGCTGTTATGAACGAACACAAAAAACATGGCAGCAGTTTCTCCAGCAAAATGGGCTTTATTCTTGCCGCTGCGGGATCTGCTGTCGGACTTGGAAATCTGTGGAGGTTTCCTTACCTTGCCGCAAAATACGGTGGAGGTTCTTTTTTACTGATCTATGTGATCCTTGCGGTTACGTTTGGATTTGCACTTATGATCACAGAAATTGCACTGGGCAGAAAAACCGGGAAAAGTGCACTGTATGCATTCAGCACGCTGCATGAAAAGTGCGGTTTCATTGGAATTCTTGCCAGTATTGTGCCGATTATCATTCTTCCGTATTACTGTGTGATCGGCGGATGGGTCATCAAATTTGCATGGGCATTTCTTACAGGAAGCGGAAATGCAGCGGCAGCAGATGATTATTTTTCAAATTTTATTGCAAGGACTGGGGAACCGGTGATGTGGCTGGTATTTTTTATCCTTGCCACTTCGGTTGTGATTCTGCTTGGCGTAAATAAAGGAATTGAAAATATCAGCAAAGTGCTGATGCCGCTTCTGGTAGTCCTTTCCGTTATTATTGCGGTATTTGTTGTGACCCGTCCGGGAGCAGGGGCAGGAATTGTCTACTACTTAAAGCCGGATCTTTCCAAGATCAGTGCGAATGCTTTCCTGGCGGCACTGGGACAGCTGTTTTATTCCATGTCGCTGGCGATGGGCATTATGATTACATATGGCTCCTATATGAAGAAAAATGAGGATATAGAGAGCAGTGTGCGGAATATCGAAATCTTTGATACCGGAATTGCATTTCTGGCAGGACTGATGATTGTACCGGCCGTGTTTGTGTTTTCCGGTGGAGATCAGGCATCGCTGAAGGCAGGACCGACACTGATGTTTATTACACTGCCAAAAGTGTTTGACAGTATGGCGGGAGGACACCTGATCGGAACGGTATTTTTTGTGCTGGTATTGTTTGCTGCACTGACATCGTCCATTTCCCTGATGGAGACAGTGGTTTCCATTTTCGTGGATAAGACAAAAAAGAGCCGTAAATTTATTACGGTCTGTGTAACCGTTTATACGGTGTTGATGGCAATTCCGTCTTCTCTTGGATTTGGAATCTGGAGCGGTTTTTCGATTCACGGAATGAGTATTCTGGATTTCTTCGATTTTATATCCAACAGTGTCCTTATGCCGATTGTGGCATTCCTGACCTGTGTATTTGTCGGTTTTATTGTGAAACCAGAGACGATTACGGATGAAGTGGAATCTTCCACACAGAAATTTAAGAGTAAGAAACTGTATATTGTATTGATCAAGTATGTTGCACCGATACTGGTACTGTTGATTTTATTCAGTTCGGTATTCAATGCACTTGGAATCATTACTTTGTAATGGACAACAGAAAAGAAGAAACAAAAAACCCTATGCATAATGCATAGGGTTTTTAGATAAATATATGTTTGTTCTGTTCAATTGTATTCGGACTTGCTAGGCAGTTCCGGAGTTTAACCTCTCCGGCAGGGGTGTGAGCACACGACGGATACCGGAACCCTCCGCAGGAATTCCTGATCCAAATAGTCCGCATCTGCTGTACTGCGTTTTCAACAGGCAGCATGTCATGTTGTGAAAACAAATCCCTGCGCTGGACAATCGCGCTTGCTGTAAAAAACAGATCAATGAAATCTATGACATACTGAGCTGTAATACTGACAGTTCAGAGAATAAAGCCTACTTGTTTATGCGTGCGGTACTCTCACCGCCTGAGCCTGATGGTCAAATATTGTACCGTCCTTATATGGACTCATATAAGCGTACCCCGAAAACCGAAGTTTGTCAAGTGTTATTCGCTTTTCATGACCATTATACGCTATGTTTGCCGGGAAATCAATTGTGGAAATCCGAGAAATACAAAAAGTTGTGTCAAAAGAGGGAAAAACGGCTCAAAGATTGCAAGAAAATGGTCGATATAGTATAATAAGGTATAAAAAAGTAAAGGCAAGGAAAACCATGATCGATATTCACTGTCACCTTCTGTACGGAGTAGACGACGGAGCAAAAACAATAGAAGAATCTGTGGCGATGCTTGAGGCAGCAAAAGAGCAGGGCATTTCTGCAATGATCCTGACACCGCATTACCGGCACGGCATGTTTGCTTATCCGAAGGAAGAAATTGAAGAACATTTCCGTATTCTGGAGCCGTATGCACAGAAACTTGGAATTTATCTTGCACTGGGCACCGAATACCATGTGAACAGTCATATTGTCGAGGCACTTGACAGTGGCAGATGCCGGACAATGGCCGGCTCGCGGTATGTGTTGTGTGAGTATTCGCACGACAGTGAATATGCCTATATTTACCAGATGACGCAGGAATTGGTTCTGCACGGATATATTCCGGTATTTGCACATGTGGAACGGTATGGAGCACTTGCAGATTTGCAGCTGGCAGAGGAGCTGCGCAATCTTGGGGCATGGATTACGGTGAATGCGGATGCGGTACTCGGACTTGAGGGTATGGGTCCAAAGAAATACTGTAAAAAGATGCTGAAGGCAGAATGTGTGGATGCGATTGCATCGGACAGTCATGGAATAAAAAACCGTGCCAATCATATGGGAAAATGCTATGAGCTGATTGAAAAAAAATTTGGCAGGGAATATGCGGATCAGCTTTTGGTGAATCATCCGGCAAAGATTCTGACCGGAGAAATGAAATAGTTAGTAATGGAGCATTGATATGGAGCAGCAGTTACAACAGGAACGTATTGTAATTGAAAATGATGATGAAATTGAAATTGATCTGAAAGATCTCGTTTTAGAGATCCTTTCTTTCTGGAAATGGGTGTTGTTTGCACTGATTATCGGAGCCGTGACCGCATATTGTATCAGCAGGTTTGTAATGGTGCCGCAATATGAGTCAACATCCCAGTTTTATGTATTGTCCAAAAGCATGTCGATTACAAGTCTTGCGGATATACAGACAGGTACAAGTCTGACAAACGATTATATGGTTATCGTAGAGGGGCGTCCCGTGCTTGAGCAGGTAATTGAGAATCTCGGACTGGACGAGACCTACAGTTCCCTGAAGAAAAAAGTTACCCTGAATAATCCTTCCAACTCGCGAATCCTCGAGATTACGGTGCGCGATGCAAACCCATCCATGGCAAAAAAGATTGCGGATGAGATTGCGCGTGTCAGTGTGGCCTTTATCCAACAGAAAATGGATCAGGATGCACCGAATATCATTCAAAAGGGATATTCCGACGGAGAACCGGTCAGCCCGAATATCATGAAAAATACGGCGGTCGGAGGAATACTTGGCATGTTTTTGGCGATTGCGGTTATTGTGGTGGCTTATCTGTTCAATGATACGATTATGAATGCAGATGATGTACAAAGGAAGCTGGGGCTGAATGTTCTTGGTACGCTTCCTTTGGAAGAAGCCGAATACGATGGGGAAAAAGAGCGCAAGCGTAAGAGAAGGAAGAAAAAGAAATGAAATCGGTAACATTTGAGAATCTGAAAAAACAAAATTATACGATGAAAGAATCACTCCGGGCATTAAAAACCAATATCCAGTTCTGCGGAGATGATATCTGCACCATCGTTGTGACGTCTGCCATGCCAAACGAAGGGAAAAGTACCGTGACGATGGATCTGGCACGTTCTTTTTCGGAATCCGGCAAACGTGTATTGCTGATCGATACCGATATGCGTAAATCCGTATACGTGGGACGATTACGGGCAGTGGCTTCGGATGGAAGAGAAATCTACGGATTATCCCATTTTCTGTCCGGACAGAAAAAACTCGAAGACGTACTTTACGGTACAACGATTCCGGGCCTGTTTATGATTTTTGCCGGTCCGTCAGTACCAAACCCGACAGAAATTCTGGAAAAAAAGTATTTTACCGAGTTACTTAATTTTGCAAAAGAACATTTTGATTATGTATTGCTGGATTGTGCGCCGATCGGAGCTGCAATCGACGCAGCAGTGATCGCAAAACACTGTGATGGTGCGATTCTTGTTATTGCCCAGGGCATGGCAAGCGGACGTCTGATCCAGACGGTCAAAAAGCAGATGGAAGCTTCCGGAGTGAGGGTACTTGGTGCGGTACTGAACAAAGTACGGATGAAGAAGAGCGGCTATGAGGGCGGCTACTATGGCGGCTACTATGGCAGCTATTATGGAAATTACGGAGAACATCATGAGAAGAATGCATGAACCATCGACAAAACTTCATAATGCATTGTATTTTATGTCCGGAATGATGGTGGTGATCCTTGCACTTGTGATTGTGGTAGGGGTCAAAACGAAGGCGGAAAATACCGGCTCCCACATTGCGGATGATACAGAAAATTCTTATGAGCAGCAGGTTGCGGGGCAGACAGATACCACACAGGATTCCGGTCAGGAAAAGTGGCAGGAGGGTGTGGTCACTTATGAGGGAAAAGAGTATTTGTATAATACAGATATCAAAACCTACCTCATGATGGGGGTTGATATCGATGGTCCGGTACAGCAGAGCAGCGATTATACCCAGGGTGGGCAGTCGGATGCACTGTTTCTCCTTGTTGTAAACAACAAAACAGAGCAGCTGCAGGTCATTTCCATCAATCGAAACACGATGGCAGATATCGAATTGTGTGATGAAGAAGGTATTGATATGGGACCGCTTAAAACACAGATCTGTCTGCAGCATGCATTCGGGGACGGTAAGCGCCTCAGCTGCAGCAAAACCGTGGATGCGGTTTCCGGCCTGTTTCAAAATATTCCGATCAGCGGTTATCTTGCGATGAATATGGGGGGAATCCCACAGATGAATGATGCTGTGGGAGGAGTGGAAGTGACTGTACGGCAGGATATTTCGTTTCCAAAAGCCGGTGTGAATTTGAAGAAAGGGCAAAAAGTAACCCTGAATGGGACGCAGGCTTATTATTACCTGCATGGAAGGGATACCGAAGAATATGACAGTGCAACAAAGCGTCTGCAGCGCGAAGAACAGTATATTGTTGCCTATATGGATAAATTAAAAAAAGTATCCACAGAAAACCCGGATCAGGTGACAGAGATTTACAATTCTGTTTCCGATTATCTGGTAACCAGTGTGGATTTCACAAGTATGATTGAGCAGCTGATGAATTACGGTTTTTCAGAAGACCAGATGTATACGGTTCCCGGAAAAACGGTGGAGGGAAAGCCGATTGACGGGAAACGGTATGAGGAGTACCATGTCGATGAAGATGCCATGGAAGAACTCATTATGAAGGTGTTTTATACACCCGTACAATAAGGTATCCAGTGCGCGCGCACTTGATATAGATAGAGTTACATGCAGTTTATATTACGTGGAAAGGAGGTAGATTGCGATGAAAAAGAAAATTTTCACAGGAGTTGTGACAGCTATGATGCTGGTATTTACAATGGGCACAACCGTGTTTGCAGATCCATCACCAACAAGTGATACGGCATTGGTTCAAAGAACCTATGAGCTGAATAAGGCAACAACCGTTGAAAGCAGCGGTTATAATGCAAACAATGAGCTTATCACGGTTTCTTTCAAGGATGTGGACAAAGATGTTTACCGCGAGGGAAACCGTCAGGCAAATGCTGTGGCAAGTGCACAGAACGGAAGTGCAACCGTCATGGCCATGTCTGATATCAGTGTTCCGTCTGCAACGAATACATCCAAAGGAATCAAAGTAACGATTTGTGCAAGTGGAATTAAGGCTGGAGACAATGTTTATGTATTACATAAATTAAAAAGCGGAAGCTGGCAGACGGTAAAGCCGGACAGCGTTTCCAATGGCAAAGTCACGGTTACATTGTATTCATTTTCACCGGTTATAGTTGTAAAGTACAGTTCAAATGTGACCCCTGCCGTTACAACAGATCCGTCAAAGGATGAAAATTCCCAGGGATCAAATACAAATTCCAATGTAAATGACAATTCCAACAGCAGCAGCCAGACAAACAACAACAACCAGAACAACTCACAGACCAATAATCAGTATAATCCGGTTAGTGTAAATCAGAATGTGACAGTAAACTATCCACAGTCTTATGACGATGGAGAGGACAGTTTCGAGGATGATTATGACGACGGTTATACAGATGGTTATACCGATGGAAAGAATTCCGTACGGAACACTTCCACGAAGGGTTCTTCTGCCCGTGTCAATGGCAAAAGTGGAGCAGGAAGTCAGAAAGGAACATCAGCTTCCGGATCTGTTTCCTATAAGACATCTCCAAAAACCGGGGCAGCGCTTCCGGCACTTCCGTTCGTTGCAGTATTTGCGGCAGCAGGTATTGTTGTATGCGGAAGAAAGGCACGTAAGAATTAATCTCACTGGATACAATTTTATTTAGCATGTAGGTCTATGGATAGGTGATGCATGGCATCACGTGAGGGCGGTGGAATGGAATCTGCCGCCCTGCCTCAATTTTAAAGAAAGAAAACTATTTTATGAAAAGACAGAGAAAGAACGACAGAACGATCAATATCTATAAAATTCTGACCATTGTTCTGGCAGTTGTATTGATCGTGGTACTCATAATATTTGGAAGAAGCTGGATGGTTCAGAAGAATGCACAGAAAGAATATGAAAAGCTTTCTGCCCAGGTAAATGATCTGCAGAATCAGGTGAATGATAATCAGATCAATATTCCGTCAGATACGCAGACTGAGACGGAGAATGTGGCACAGGAAGTGCAGACCGAAGACAGCGAACTGGAACAAAAAGGAATAGAAATTCCACAGAAAAATTTAAACTGGAAAAAATTAAAGGGAGTCAATCAGGATATTTACGCATGGATCTACATTCCGGGAACCGGGGTGGATTATCCGGTGTTACAGCATCCGAGTGATGATTCCTATTATCTGAATTACAATATGAATGGTACCAGGGGATATCCTGGATGTATTTATACAGAGAAGGCAAACAGTAAAGAGTTTACGGATTTTGATACTGTCGTGTATGGGCACAATATGCGCAATGACACAATGTTTGCTTCTCTCCACAACTATGAAGACCAGACATTTTTTAACAATTTTCCGTATATATATGTGTATACAAAGGAAAAGGTGCTCGTGTATGAGATTTTTGCGGCATATAAGACGGACGATGCACATATTCTGCACACCAATGACTTTTCAACGAAAGAGGGACGTGTAAGTTATCTTGAAAGCATTGTGAAAAAATCCAAGAATTCGCCGGAGGTAAAGGACAAAATCCAGCTTTCGGTGGACAGTCATCTGCTGACTTTATCAACCTGTGTGAGCAGACAGGCAGATAAGCGGTTTGTGGTTCAGGCAATTTTATTAAATGAGGAACAGCTATGAAACAGTGCAAAGTAGGTATGGATCAGGAAAATATCATATCGACCTTTGCAAGTACGCAGTTTTACGGAGATCCGGATGCCTATATCCGGGAGTTTCTTCAAAATGCCATTGATGCATGCAATACCAGGGCGGCGCTGGAATGGAGCTGGGGAACAGAGTTTCTGGAGATGGAGGAGGCAAGAGCCTTAAATTCCATGCGAAATCCGTATTCTCCTCAAATTTCCATTCAGTATAATTCCGAAACGCAGCGTCTGGTGTTTGAGGATAACGGAATCGGAATCAATGCCAGGGATATTGAGCAGTATGTTGCCAAAATCGGCGTGAGTTTTTATCAGAGCGAGGATTTTTCCGCACAGCAGCTTCATTATGAACCGGTGGCGCAGTTTGGAGTCGGTATGCTTTCCGGATTTATGGTTGCACGGGCACTGTTGATTGAGTCGAGAAAGGACAAATCGGTAAATACCGCGTGGAATGTTACGGATCGCCAGTCGTTAGAGCCGGTTACCGCAAAATGGATTGAAGGGGCGGAAACGATGGAATATATCAATTCCAACCGGGAACAGTCCGGAACCAGAATTACGCTGGTGTTACGGCCGAAATATGCAAAGAATCTGTCCCTTCAGAGGCTGGTGCACGCAGTACAGCACTATATGCTGTATCAGCCATTTCCCATTCAGATTTCCTTTGATGAAAAAAGCGTGACGCTGCGGGAACAGAATCATATCATGGACAATCCGTTCGCGGATATTCTTGGAATCATATCGATTCGTATCATGGATGAACTGATGGAGGGGTGTATCTGGATTTATAATTCCAAACATCAGGGACTGATCGGGACATCCTGCCTGTATCAGCAGGGGTTTCTTGTGACCGATGAAAAGAAAGATCTGGGGTTAAAACCGGAGTGGCTCAGGCATATGACGTATCATCTGCATTTACGGAAAAAATTCCTGACTTTGCGTCTGGCAAGGGATGATGTGGCGCATGATGAAAATCTGACGGAGCTGCGCAGGCTGATCGGCAGACGGATTGTAGAACATTTTGCATCCAATCCGCTGGGGCTGAACCAGTATATTGCCAGCGGACAGCAGCCGGTTCTGACAGAGTATGAAGAAGAGATGCAGCTGCTTGGCAAAGCTGTCACAGTGGAAGTTTATTTAAAAGGGAGAGAGATTGAACTTCCGGTTGCAACAATTATTCAGGGTTATACCGGAAAAAGCATAAGGATTGCATTTATCAGCAAGGGGCTGTTTACATATTACAGGCAGAACCATATTATGGATTTCCGGCGTTTTCTGGCAGAATACCAGCTGATTGTATTCGAAAAGAACCGGGATCTGTTCTGCCAGCTTCTGGCGCCTTATCAGGGTAGCATGCACTATGTGATAAGCAGTGAATGTCCGGGTGTTATATATGAAGAAATGGATGCAGATTTCCATATGATAAAAAGTGTGGTACCATATCGTTATCAGTATCATCTGCGACCGGAAACGTTTCCGGATAACGAGATTTTCTGTATGGTGACGAATACGGCAAACGGAACGCTGGAACTGCGTGTCAATCCAAAGCACCGACTCTTAAGGATTCTTGAGCCTGTGATGTATCATCCGAAAGTTCACCGGATGATGGAGGTCATCTATGAGAATATCAAGCAGCGGGTTATCAATACGCAGCATCGTTGGAATAAGATTGTTGATTTCGGCGGTTCGTTCGTAGATGACTGGAAAAATCAGGAGAATGTGCCGACAGTGAGCTGTATCTGGTGCCTGGAAGGCGATTTTGATGTATCTGTGAATGAATTTATTGCACAGACACTGACACAGAAAGAACGTGTCGATCTGGGACTTGTGGGACTGGTTTTCCGCAGGCAAGATTTTATTGACTGGTGGTTTGCACCAAGAGAGTAGGGTGATTATGGAAGAAAAAAAAGAAATATTGACAGAAGAAATAAAGATGGATAATGATCCAAAGGGTGAGGGAAAGGAGAAAGCTTCTTCGCCTCTGCGGGAAGTGCTCAGCTGGGTAGTCACTCTGCTGGCAGCCTTCGCGCTGGCAATGGTTTTGAAGAATTACGTGATCATCAATGCAACAGTCCCGACCGGATCGATGGAGCATACCATTGAACCGGGCGATGACCTGTTCGGGCTGCGGCTGGCGTATCAGTTTTCAGAACCGAAGAGAGGAGATATCGTGATTTTCCGGTTCCCGGATGACGAAACGCAAAAATACGTCAAGCGTGTGATTGGTCTGCCCGGAGAAAAAGTTACCATTGAGGATGCGAAAATCTATATCAATGACTCTGAGACTCCTTTGAAGGAGGATTACCTGAAAGAGACATGGACAGAGGCAACCGGACCGTTTGAGTTTGAGGTTCCCAAAGACAGTTATCTGGTGCTTGGAGACAACCGGAATGATTCCTATGATGCCAGATATTGGGATCATACCTATGTCAGCAAAGATAAAATTATCGGAAAAGCTTATTTCATATACTACCCATTCCAAAGACTGGGCAGTCTATATAAATAAATCATTAAATAATTAACAAGGAGGCTATCATTATGCCAGAAAATTCAAGTTGCAGCGGAGCATCATCCTGTTCCAAAGCAAGCTGTGAGGGATGTTCCCATAATTCTCAGAATCCGCAGAGTATGCTCGAAGCGATGAATGCATATTCCAATATCAAACATGTGATTGGAGTGGTCAGCGGAAAGGGAGGTGTCGGTAAATCATTTGTTACTTCTTCCCTGGCGGTACAGATGGCGAAAGCCGGATATAAAGTGGGAATTCTGGATGCCGATATTACCGGACCGTCCATTCCAAAGATGTTTGGAGCACACGGTCAGCTGGTCGGTGACGAAAAAGGAATGTATCCGTATGAGACAAAAGAAGGAATCAAAATCGTTTCCATCAATCTTCTGATGGAAGATGAAGAGGCACCGGTTGTCTGGAGAGGACCTGTGATTGCAGGGGCTGTGAAACAGTTCTGGAATGAGGCGGTCTGGGGCGATGTGGACTATCTGTTTGTGGACATGCCACCGGGAACCGGTGATGTACCGCTTACCGTGTTCCAGTCCCTTCCGGTGGACGGTATCGTTATTGTTACATCTCCACAGGAACTGGTGCAGATGATCGTAAAGAAAGCTTTCCATATGGCAAATATGATGCATATACCGGTGCTTGGACTGGTGGAAAATTTCAGTTATCTGAAATGCCCGGACTGTGGAAAGAAGATCGCACTGTTTGGAGAAAGCAACATTGACGAAGTTGCCGCAAAAGAAGGAACCCGAGTTTTAGGCAAACTGCCATTGGATCCGGCATATGCGAAAGCTGCGGATGCCGGTGCATTCTATGAGATGGAAAATCCGTATCTGGATGCCGCTGTGGATGCGCTAAAGACAATTTAAGACAAGAAAAAACCTGTCAGTGATTTTTCACTGGCAGGTCTTTTTTTATTTCTGGCTTTCTAAAACCGCAGATTCGGTATTGTTGTTGTCCGATTCTGTTCCTGTAACGGTTTCTTCCACGGCAGGATCTTTGTAGGTGTACGTGTTGGATTCACGGAAAATCGTACTGTTGGAACCCATCTGGCACACTTTAATGGTATCACCGTCTTTGACACTGTCTTTTGGAATAATCAGACAACCGGAATTGCTGAAGGTTGTATTGACTTTCTCATCGTTTACAAATACTTTACTCCACTTGGTGAAGTTGTTTCCATAGACAAACACTTCCGATCCGCCGATGGAATCCGACGTCTCCGATACCGTTACATCGTCAATTCCCATTACAATGTCGGTTGCAGGGTATTTGTCTTTGCCATCATAGCAGTAACGGTTTCCGTAAAGAATGTCATACTGCAGATTATCCAGTCCGTCCAGATATGCAGTGTGGTCTGTGTTGTTCATCTGGGTCTGATGGTAATTTAAGATAGTTCCCTCATGAATACCTGTGGAATCCGTAATGCTTGCCATCAGCTGATATGCATACAGATCTGCATCCTGCTTCTTTAATCCCATATTATTCCATGTAACATATTTTGTCTTGTAGATATCACCGGATTTCATATCGGAGTCTTCCAGACCCATGGTTGGAAGATGATCGCCGAACGCTACCACGATGGTATCTTCATCTCTCTTGGAGAGCTCTGTAATCAGATCATTCAGGAAAGTATCTACTTCATTTAACTGGTTGATGTAATAAGTCCACTGGTTTTTCTTTTCTTCATCATCCACACCGCTGACGGTATATACCGGATTTGCGATAACCGGAGTCTTTGGATAATCACCATGTGTACCTACGGTAATGGTGTAGGTAAAGTCCGGCTGATTCGGAGTGGAATCTAAGGTTTTGATTGTTTCAGGAACAAGAATATCATCGGTAGCCCAGCTTCCGTTTGGGGTATAACTCTGAATGTTCATCAGTTCCTTGCTGGTGAAAGTATCAAATCCCATCATGGAAAAGGCATTGACACGGCTGTAAAAGTTACCGCCATTGTTATGTACGGCATGGGTTCCATATCCGATGGAAGCCAGATCAGCAGCAGTGCTCTCGCAATCTGTCTTTTTCAGGATTGTTTTATACGGATACTCGCCGGTTCCGAAGTACTGCATACTCATACCGGAGAGAACTTCAAACTCAGTGTTTGCGGTTCCTGCGCCAACAACCGGAACTGTCAGGTAACCACTCGTGTAGTTCTTCTCGAGATTGTGGAAGGTAGGAATCGGATCCTGATTATAATTCAGAAACTTGATCTCATCCAGATCACAGAATGATTCAAGAAGAATACAGATAATATTTGGTGCATTCTTTTTGGTGACAGTTGTTTCTTTTTTTGTGTCATTTACATTTTTTTCAATCGAAGCAATTTTCTGCTCGGAGTAGTCATCCGGCTTGCTCATTCCACGGTCTACCACACTCGAAGAGAATCCATAGATAAAACCGTAGTTTTCATATCCCTGTGCAATGTTGGAGAAGTAACTTGCAACAACATTGGCATTCTGTGCAGCAGAGGTTGTAACAGGAAGACCGACAAACAGTACCGATACAATGGCACCTACTACAACAATTTTATGGGTCTTGCCCTGATAGCGCGGTCCTTTAATGAAGAGCGCAACACAAAACAGAAGGAACAGACAAAGCCCGATGACTACGATAGTGGCCTCTTCTGCCGTAAAATAGTTGGTATTGTTCATGGCAAACAGATCATTGATACATTTAAGGTCTGTAAAGCCAAACGGTGTTACACGGTTTGAAAGGATGCATCCGTTAATGATTCCAAGGAGCACCCAGAAACCGCTGATAATGATCCGCCAGAATGCACGTCTGCGGAACAGATAAACAAAGCTTAAGGATGCAAATACAATAAAGGCATTATAAAAAAATGCACCGGTATGCATCCCGACGAAGGAACCTGCCGAGAGAAAACTCCTTCGGGAAAGAACCTCCACAATAAATACGATCCCACAGGATATCAACATGTGGAACAGCAGGGAATATTTATTCAGAAATGAGATCCGACGCAGGTAAGCTTCGGAATGTTGTTTTTCAACTCTGGTGAATAGTTTTTCTTTGATAATACTAAAAAATTTCTTCATCTTTACCTCTCCTTTACTCGAACTATAGATTACTAAAAAAGGATAGTAAAGACAAGAGGTAAAATTTATAAAAAAACCCCGTTAAAAACGAGGTTTTTTTGCAATATGAATAAATTGTGAACAAACGGTGTTCTTATCGGTTGGAACGTCTCCAGATGTGCATCTGGTCTGCCTCTTTGATCAGATCATCACGGAAGTCCGGATGTGCAATGGAAATCAGAGCCTCTGCCTTCTGCCAGGTAGATAATCCCTTTACATTGACCATGCCATATTCGGTAACGACATAGTGGGTATTTGCACGGGTGTCTGTGACAATGGAACCTTCTGCCAGGGTCGGGCGGATGCGGGAATGCATAACACCTTTCTTATCCGTGAATGTGGAAGAACAGCAGATAAAGCTCTTTCCACCTTTGGACATATAAGCACCGAGAACGAAGTCAAGCTGTCCGCCGGCACCACTGATGTGTTTGGTTCCGGAAGACTCGGCACTGATCTGTCCGAACAGGTCGATATCTACACAGTTGTTGATGGAGATGAAGTTGTCCAGTGCTGCGATGGAACGGATATCGTTGGTGTAACTGACAGGTGCGCTCATCAGTTCTGGATTTTCATCCAGATAATCATACATCTTCTTGGTTCCGGCACCGAAACCATATACCTGACGGTAGCGGTCAATGTTTTTGCAGGCACCGGTAATCTTTCCGGCTTTGGCAATGTCTACGAATGCATCTACATACATTTCTGTGTGAACACCAAGATCCTTTAAGTCGGACTGTGCGATCAGGGAACCGACTGCGTTTGGCATACCACCGATACCAAGCTGCAAGCAGGCACCGTTTGGAATCTGGTCTACGATCAGCTGTGCAACTTTCTGGTCTACTTCGGTAGCAGGACCGCCGGCACCGAGTTCTCCGATTGGAGGATTGGAGCCTTCTACGATTGCATTGACTTTGGAAATATGTATACCGTTTTCTGTTCCGCCAAGGCAGCGCGGCATATTTTCGTTGACTTCTACGATGATATGTCTGGCTGTCTCACACATCGCACCAAGATGGGAAGCACTTGGCCCGAAGTTGAAGTATCCATGCTTGTCCATTGGAGCAACCTGGAACATTGCCACATCATCCGGACAATCCAGCTCACGGTAATAACGAGGGAGCTCGGAATAACGGATCGGGCTGTAGAATGCACAGCCACGTGCGATCATATGACGTTCGATTCCGGACATATGCCAGGAATTCCATGTAAAATGCTCGCCGGCGTCTTCGCGCTCAAATACGGCAAGCGGTTTTAAGAGGATTCCGCCACGCAGGTTGATATCCTTCAGTTCATCGGTACGCTTGGCAAGTGCTTTGTCCAGTGTATCTACGGTGTTGGTACACCAGCCATAGTCTACCCAGTCACCGGATTTGATTACTTTTACGGCTTCGTCTGCTGAAACGAGCTTCTGTCTGTATTCTTCTGAAAAATCCATTCGTATAAGACCTCCTTGTATGTCTTAGCGTGAAGTTGTGAACAGAAATACAACAACTTCGTTAATTTATTAACAACATTATAACATTTATGGATTTCAAAAACAATGGGGAGTGCTGGAAAACGTAATTATTCTGTGGTACACTTTAAGGGAAAAAGTCCTGAGGTAGACAGGGAGAGGGCATATAGAAGATATTTGAGAGAAAAAATTCTAAGATAGACAGGGCAGGGATATATGGAAGATTTTTAAGTTGAAAAGTCCCGAAGAAGAGTCAGAGTGGGATATATAGAAAAAGTTTCCACTGATATGTCCCGGAAAGCGTTAAAAATGGGATATAGAAGTGCAGATATTATGTATATGTCCCGAACGAAAATAAAAGTGGGACATAAAAGAAGAAATATTGTGCATATGTCCCAAACGAAAACGAAGCCGGGACATAAAAGAAGAAATATTGTGTATATGTCCCAAACGAAAACGAAGCTGGGACAGCGAAAAGAAGATATTGTGTATATGTCCTCAAATGTTCGACATCGCACATGGTATCTCTATGAAGAAAGTATTTACAGGAAGGAAAAGAAGATGGAGAATCATACAATTGTTACTTTAAAAAAGGGAGAAGGCCGCACGATCAAGGCGGGTGGCGCATGGATTTTTGATAATGAGATTGATACGATTGTGGGGACATTTACCAATGGAGATGTGGTGACGGTACATGATTTTGACGGATATCCGATGGGAAAGGGATTTATCAATCAGAATTCGAAGATCCGTATCCGCATGCTGACCCGTCATGTGGATCAGGAGATTAACGAGAATTTTCTTCGTATGCGTGTAAAGAATGCCTGGGAATACCGGAAGACAACGGTGGATACATCTTCCTGTCGTGTGATTTTCGGGGAAGCGGATTTTTTGCCGGGACTGGTGGTTGACAAGTATGAGGATGTGCTGGTGGTGGAATGTCTGGCACTCGGTATGGAGCAGTTCAAGGAAACAATCGTTTCATTATTAAAAGGGGTACTGAAAGAGGACGGTATTTCTATCCGTGGAGTCTATGAGAGAAGTGACGCCAATGAGCGAAGGAAAGAAGGACTTCCGAAGGTGAAAGGATTTATTGGGGAAACATTTGATACAGAGGTGGAGATCACGGAAAATGGCGTGCACTATCTGGTCGATGTGGTAAATGGTCAGAAGACGGGCTTTTTCCTGGACCAGAAGTATAACCGGCTGGCAATGCAGCGGATCTGTAAAGGAAAGAGAGTTTTGGACTGTTTTACACATATGGGAACGTTTGCACTGAATGCAGGAATCGCAGGTGCTTCCGATGTGACGGGACTTGATATTTCGGAATATGCGGTGCAGCAGGCAAATGCCAATGCCGTGCGTAATCATCTGGAAGATACGGTACATTTTCGCTGTGCAAATGTACTGGACGAGCTTCCGAAACTGGCAGAAGCCGGAGAAAAGTATGATGTAGTCATTCTCGACCCGCCGGCATTTACGAAATCCCGTGAGGCCACGAAGAATGCCATCAAAGGTTATCGGGAGATCAATATGAAAGGGTTAAAGCTGGTAAAAGACGGCGGATACCTGGCAACCTGTTCCTGTTCCCATTTTATGACACAGGAACTGCTGGCAAAGACGGTGAAGGAAGCTGCAAAGGCGGCACACAAACGGCTGCGTCAGGTGGAATTCCGTACGCAGGCACCGGATCATCCGATTTTGTGGGCAAATTCTGCGAATGTGCCGGAGAGCTATTATCTTAAATTTTTTATTTTTCAGGTGGTGGATGAAAAATAATCCGAAGAATGCTTATTTATAGGGGTTCCGGAACAATTCTCTGATATGAAATAAAAGACTGACACACCTTTTGACACACTTTTATAGAAAAATATCTCGAAATAAGCAAATCCTCTTAGTTCATTTGCGCCCTTGTTGGATTGTGCTACACGATTTTCAAGGGAAAACGAAAATAGCCGCCATTACTGCGAATAATGACGGCTGTTGATAAAACAGTTACTTAATATATTCGGGTAAACCGCTTCTCTGGCTTTCCCTTTTTCTACGCATAATATAACATATCTTATGAGTTGATGCAAGGAAAAGTGTAAAACGGTTCATAATTTATAACATGTCATGTTTTCAGATCAGTGATGACTTATTTCGGTTATAATAAAAGGAGAAAGCTCTCGATTGACTAACCGGGTATAAACTCCATATAATAGTGGTAACCGAATGGAGGAGCTATAGAAGGAGGGAGCATTATGCAGGCATTATCAAAAGCAAAAGTTGGTGAAAATTATACCATTCAGTGGTTATTCGGATTACCGGAAGTTGTAGAATTCCTGCACCGCCATCATGTAGAAGAAGGTGGCAGCGTACAGGTGATTCAGAAATTATCCAATGGGCTGATCATCGGTGCCAATGGAGAACGGTTCGCCATGGGAAATGAGATTGCAGATCGTATTCAGGTATAAGTACACCCGGCTATAGAAAACAGACACCCCGGTATCCGTTATAAAAACGGCTGCCGGGGTGTTTTGGGTAAAAAAATGAAAAGGGCAGTATACTTGCATTTTAGAGAGCATTATGGCATAGTTGAGAAAGAAAATCGAAAGCGAAGGATGAAAAGAGGAAAAATGAAGTTTCGAAAAGCTAAGCAGGACGATAAGGAAGAAATTCTTGCGCTGTATCAGTCGCTGATCGGTACTCCATACTGCGCATGGGGCAATGGGTATCCAGGAGAACAGGAATTTGATTATGATATGAAAAGAAATGCTCTTTTTTGTATGGAAAATGAAGATGGAGAAATCATTGGCACGATCACAGTGGATGAAGATCCGCAGGTGGAAGCACTCACCTGCTGGTCAGAAACACTGCAGCCGTCTGCGGAGCTTTCCAGACTCGGGGTACGCACCGATATGCAGAATCAGGGAATTGCCCGGCAGCTTCTGCAGCATGGCATGGAAGAATTGAAAAAACAGGGGAAAAGGAGTGTACATTTTCTCGTGTGTAAGACAAATAAAAAAGCGCTCCGTTCTTATGAAAAACTGCATTTTGACGTAGTGGGAGAGAGCGATTTATTTGACGAGGACTGGTGGTGCTACGAGAAAGAACTTTAAAAATCAAGTACAGGAAGTTGGAAAATATGCAAATAGGACAGAAAAAAACAACGGGACAGAAGATGAAAAAAGAGAGGAACAGGGGAAGAGAAACGGATAGAAAACCGAACATAAGCCAGATACAAAAAACAGGCGAACACTGCATTTACGCAAAAAGATGCGGAGGATGTGACTATCAGGGAATTTTGTACAGTCAGCAGCTTTCCAAAAAGCAGAGTTACATGCGCAAACTCATGGAACCGTTTGGAAAGATCAATCCAATCATCGGGATGGACGATCCATACCACTATCGGCATAAAGTACAGGCGGCTTTTTCCTGCAATAAACGCGGACATATTGTGGCAGGCGTATATGAGAAACATTCGCATGACATCGTGGATGTAGAGCAGTGCCAGATCGAGGATGCACAGGCAGATGCCATTATCCGTGAAATCAAAAATATGATGCGTTCTTTCCGGATTCGTGCATATGATGAGGATACCGGATATGGGCTGCTGCGTCATGTGCTGGTGCGAAAGGGCTATCACAGCGGACAGATTATGGTGGTGCTTGTACTGGTATCTCCGATCCTTCCATCCAAAAATAATTTTGTCAAGGCACTGCGGAAGAAGTTCCCGGAGATCAGTACAGTAGTGATCAATGTCAATGACCGCAAGACCAGCATGGTGCTCGGGGAGCGCAATATTACGGTTTATGGAAAAGGATTTATTGAGGATGAACTGTGCGGATGCACATTTCGTATTTCACCGACTTCATTTTATCAGGTAAATCCGCAGCAGACAGAAAAACTCTACCGGAAAGCCATTTCCTGTGCCAAACTGACGGGAAAAGAAACTGTGATCGATGCGTACTGCGGTACGGGCACGATCGGGTTGATTGCCAGCAGCCGCGCAAAGCATGTGATCGGAGTGGAGTTAAACCGTGATGCGATAAAGGATGCTATCTCCAATGCAAAGCGCAATCATATTCACAATGTTACTTTTTATAATGAAGATGCCGGACAATTTATGGTAGAGATGGCAGAAAAAGGAGAACATGCGGATGTGGTCATTATGGATCCGCCGCGTACGGGAAGCGATGAGGCGTTTCTTTCCTCTGTAGTGCGACTGGCTCCGAATAAAGTCGTGTATGTATCCTGTGGTCCGGAAACGCTGGTGCGGGATCTGAAGTATCTGACAAAGCATGGATACCGGATGAAAGAGTGTACACCGTTTGATCTTTTTCCGTTTACGAAACATGTTGAGAGCGTGGTTCTGTTGACTAAAGTACATAATTGATAGTGTGAAAATGCTTGAAATATAAGGCTTTTTCGGTGTTTTGATAGTTGGAAATCAAGGTCTGAAAAAGTAGGAAAAACCCAGATAAATCTATCTGAATTTTATTGTTGGGTAGATAAGAATATTGAGATTAAGTTGGGCAGACAAAAATATTGAACTTAGAAGGAGGTTATTATAATGGCAGGTTGTACGTGCGAAAACTGGTCGCTGCAAGATTTGTCTTCAGCGCTTCAAGATATGCACAAAGATAACAAAAAGATAGTTGTCCCAATGTTTCAGAGAGGAAAACGATGGAATAAAAATCAAGAGAAGACATTTATTGATTCTCTGATTAAAGGATATTCTGTCGGCACCATGCTGTTTTATGAAACCTTCGAAGATAACAAGAGAACTTACATATTGGTAGATGGCCTTCAAAGAGGAAACAGCATCAAAAAGTACATGACAAATCCTACAGAGTTTTTCTATGATGATAGCATTTCGGATGAATTTTGTGCCGAGATTTTAAAGATTGTGGGTCAAGAAGATGAGAAGTTCTATTCTTCTATAAGAACGATATTGACATCTTTTATCAAGGAGCAGAAGACATTTAAAAACCTTCAGTACTATTCTGTAGCAAAACTCATGGAGAGCAGATAAAAACGAGTAACGAATAGGTGGTGAGAAACATGGATACAGTGGATTTGATAATTAAATCGTCAACAGAATTTTATAACGATTTGAAGTCTGATGAAAATGGTCGATATCGTTCATGGGAACACTGCTATTCACATTTTATGAATGCACGAGGCAGAAATGATGTCGATTATGATTATTTGAGTCTGCAGCTGGCATTCTATTTAGCAAGTTGGGGAATGTACCGTGGCTCATCATTTTTATTGCAAAAAGATTATAGAGTACATATTTCAGTAGTAAAAGAACTGCTAAGCGAAAAATATGATGCCTTGGCTGGAATTGACTGTATCGGTTTCAAAGACGAAAACAACCAAAAGTTACTACAGGATATAAATTCGTTTTTGGAGCAGTATTACGATAAAATCAGACACGAAGTAAAAGAACAAGAACTTAAGAATCGGTTATCTTTTACACTCATCACGAAAATACTTATGGGAACACTTGGCTGTGTTCCGGCATATGATAGATATTTTATTGCAGGAATAAAGAATCAGAAAATGGCAACTGGAAATTACAACATTAGGTCTATAATGCAGCTTGTCAACTTTTACGAGAAAAATGCTGACCGACTCGAACCTATCAGAGAAAAAATGGAAGTTGAAGGTATGCCATACCCACAGATGAAGATGATTGATATGGGATTTTGGCAGGTCGGTTTTGATTTGGATACAAATAAGGGAATACAGAATGCCCATTAGGAGGTAAAAGAATGGAATATACACCAATGGAAAAAGATGTTCTTGCTATGATGCAAAGAACGGATTTTAAGAATTTATCAAAAGGTGATGTGATTAGTTTTGCATCAAAGATAGGAGAACTTCGTCCTGAAGTGGCTAAAGAAGTTCTTGCACAGTTCCCAGAGTTTGTTGGATTAATGAAATCCGCATTAACTGAATACAAAGGGATGCTTGATACCATTGTAAGCAGTGATGATGCTAGTATAAAAGAATATTATGGTGTTGCTAATAAAGAGATGGATCAGGCAGCAGATAGTAGAAAGCAGTTTTATGATTTTGTAAAGCAAGTACAATCTGATTGTAGTAAACTTCTTGATAATCCTAATCTTCCACCTGAAATGATGATGGAGATCTTAAATAGAGAAACTGAACTTGTTAAAATGGCGAACGAAAAGGACACAGAGATTCGTCAGCAAGAAAAAGAAATCGAGGACAAGGTAAATAAAAAGGACTCAGAAAAGAGAGAGTTCAATTGGAAACTTGTCGGAGATATCAGCTTTGCTTTGATGACTGTAGCCGTAATTAGTGCAGGTGTTCTTGGGGGAAAAATCGATTTTAAACTTCCAAAGAAAAGCTAATAGGAAAATATTATGGACTTATTATTGAATGATGTGTTGCATCTAACACGAGAGGAAATAGAAAACAGTAAAATCGAATTTAATATGCAAGCTGGAAGTGGCGGCCAACCTTTCCTTGATAGATGGCTTAAGCACACGGAAGAAGAAAAAAATACAGGTACTTGTAAGGATTGTTCCTACTGGGGTTGGTACGGAAAACAGAGGAATTTCTATCCAGGACAATGGGTATTTAGTGGTTGAAGATGAGGCTCTAGCAGCCTAAGAAATAATTCTCTCGGCATATGTTATGCTGGGAGAAAAGTTCAACTTTTGGTGTCAAAAGTATTGACATAGATCCAATTCCCTGTTATGGTACGACTCATGCGGATTATTTCTACGGAGAAATCCCCTGTGTGAGATGTCTGACGAAGGAAGAGATTAACTCTGCTTACGAAGAAAATACCGGACACCTGATTGTTTCGGAATTTAAACGCATGAAGAAGGATGTAATGGCAGTTCCTGCAGTGTTGTGCAAGAATCATGGTCCTTTTTCCTGGGGCAAGGATGCAAAGGAGGCCGTCCACAATGCGGTGGTTCTTGAAGAGGTTGCCAAGATGGCATATCGAACCGAGCTGATTCATCCGCAGGAATTACAGGATAAGCATTATTTCCGTAAGCATGGTGCAAATGCATATTACGGACAGAATTAACAGGATATCGAGAGGGTATAAAACAGATGAAGATGAAAACAGCACCTATGGGGTGGAACAGCTGGGATTGTTATGGAGCGGCTGTTACAGAAGATATCGTACGACGGAACGCTGAATTTATGGCTGAGCATCTGAAGGAGTACGGTTGGGAATATATTGTGGTGGATATCCAATGGTATGAGCCTTATGCTGCAACCAATGAGTATCATCCTTTTGCGGATGTAGTAATGGATGAGTATGGAAGACTGCTTCCCGCAGTAAATCGTTTTCCTTCCGCAGCAAACGGTGCGGGCTTTGGACCATTGGCAGAATATGTCCATTCTCTTGGATTGAAGTTCGGCATTCATATTATGAGAGGGATTCCACGACAGGCTGTACATCAGAACACGAAAATCATGAACAGTGACAGACATGCCCGGGAAATTGCCAAAACAAACAGTATCTGTGCCTGGAATACGGATATGTATGGTGTAGATCCTGAGAAAGACGGGGCACGGGAATACTATAACAGTATTTTTGAATTATATGCTTCCTGGGGTGTGGATTTTATTAAATGTGATGATATTGCACGGGAACTGCCACATGAGGAATCCGAACTGATTATGCTGAGCAAAGCATTGCATGGTTGCGGAAGACCCATGGTTTTAAGTCTGTCGCCGGGACCTGCTCTTTTAGAAAAGGCAGAGCTTTATAAGCAGATTTCCAATATGTGGAGAATCACCGATGATTTCTGGGATAAGTGGGAACTGTTATATGATATGTTTTCAAGAGCAGAAAAATGGTGCACCCATGCAGGTGCAGGGTACTGGCCGGATGCCGATATGCTTCCGGTCGGACCGATACGGCAGGTATATGATGTGAATAACTGGACGAATTTCACACAGGATGAGCAGATCACCATGCTGACACTCTGGAGTATCATGCGTTCTCCTTTGATGCTGGGAGGAGAGCTGACAGGGTTTGACGAATTCACTATGAATCTGGTAACCAATTCTGAAATACTTGCCATGCATGCAAATGCACGGCATTCGCATCAGGTGTGGAGACGTGAAATCGATGGTATAGAGCATGCATTGTGGATTGCAGCAGATACAAAGGGTGGATATTATGTCGCGGTATTTAATCTGGGTGATAAAGACAGTGACATATCCATACCGCTTGCCGATCTGGAGATTTATGATGGAGTAAATGGAACGGAGCTTTGGAGCGGAGAGCACGTGGAAGAGCCAAAGAGCCTTAGTGTGTCATTAAAGAGTCATGGTGCTAGGGCATATCATTTTACGTACAACTAAAAAGCATACTACTGTTAATGTATAGATAAGAAACAAAGATAAAATAGTAAAAATAGAAGAGAACAAAGAAAGAATATGGAGATAAAACAGAAAGGAATAAACAATGAATGTAAATCCTATAACAAGATTGGATTATCCAGATCCGGACGTGATCCGCGTAGAAGACACCTATTATATGGTATCCACAACCATGCACTTTATGCCGGGCTGTGAGATTCTGCAGTCTTTTGATCTGGTGCACTGGGAGCATGTGACTTATGTCTATGAGACGTTGGATCATACGGATGCGCAGCAACTGAAAAGCGGTCAGAATATTTACGGACAGGGCATGTGGGCAGCTTCCCTGCGCTATCATGAAGGCCGATTTTGGATCTGCTTTGTGGCAAATGATACCCGTAAGACTTATTTGTATACTTCGGAAAAAATAGATGGTCCATGGAAAAAGCAGCTGATAGAAGGCTTTTATCATGACGGCTCTTTATTATTTGATGAGGATGGCAGAAACTATATTGTATATGGAAATGATGAAATCTGGATTACAGAATTGAATGAAGATTTGACTGCACCAAAGAAGGACGGATTACATCGTCTTTTAGTCAGTGATCATAAGAACCCGGAGCTAGGCTATGAGGGTTCTCATATTCAAAAAATAAACGGCTATTATTATATTTTTCTGGTTCATTCCCTGAGAGACCGCTGGATGCGGACGGAAGCATGCTTTTACAGTGATTCTCTGGAAGGAGAATTCACGGGTGGAGATGTACTTTGTGATGATCGTGGATATTGTGGACAGGGCGTGGCACAGGGAGGAATAGTGGATACGCCGGATGGAAAGTGGTATGCAATGCTGTTTCAGGATTCCGGAGCAGTTGGACGGATTCCTATTCTGCTTCCGGTTACCTGGAAGGATCATTTTCCGATTTTTGGACAGAACGGACATGTGCCGGAAGAAATAGAGGTTCACAGTACCAGACCAGGATATATTTATCAGCCATTAGTGGGAAGTGATGATTTCTGTAATGGGCTGCTTCCGCGCTGGCAGTTTAATCATGATCCAGATCCACGGTACTATCATCTGGATGCATTGCAGGGAACCTATACAATTACAACACGGGAAGTTTGTACAGAGCTTACACAGGCAGTAAATACGCTTACGCAAAGGATGAGTTATCCGTCCTGCGCAGCTGAGGTTACTGTTGATGCTTCTGCATTGAAAGAGGGCGATGTCGCAGGTTTGTGTGCGTTGCAGGGCTGTTATGCTGCAGTTGGCATTACAAAACGTCATGGAAAATATGAAGTCCTTATGCTGGATAAAAAAGAAGATGGTATATTGGATATGACGGAAGGAACTGTTGTTGAATCACACCAGATGGATTTTCGTCTTGAAGCAGATTTCTGTAACATGAAGGATGAAGCACGCTGCTATTACCGGGTAAATAAGGGAGACTGGCTACCCATCGGAACCGTGCATAAGCTGTACTTCAAACTGGATCATTTTACTGGTTGCCGGTTTGGTCTGTTCTGCTATGCGGCAGAGGAAACAGGAGGAAGTGCCTGCTTCCGGGATTTTAAGTATTATGATGTTGATGAAATCTCATAAAGATAGAACTGCATAAAATAAGTGTCGGAATTTACTCAAATTTTTCCTACTTTGGACATTGGTTTTTACAACGGTATTGTATAGTGAAGCAGAGGAAAAACAAATATGGAATGCTGCAGAAGAGATTGTGTTGAAAGAATTAGTGTATATTGAAAGCGTGGAAAGCTCCTTCGGGAGCTTTTTGCTGTTTATAAGATAAATTCTGTCGGAGCTTTTGACTTAATGATTTGATTTATAAAACTGGCAATGATACAATTAGCGTAATTTGTAAGAAAGCAGAGAAAATATGAGTGAAAAGTTACTGATTGTTGAAGATGACAAAAAATTAAATGATGGAATCCGTCTGGCTTTAAAGAATGATGCTTATTTCTTTTATCAGTGCAGAACTTTGCAGGAAGCTAGAGAAATCTTGAAAAAGGAAGATATCACATTGGTTTTATTAGATGTGAACTTGCCGGATGGGAATGGGATTGATTTTGTAAGAGAAATAAGGAAAAATAGTCAGGTGCCGATTATTCTGCTTACAGTAAATAACATGGAAGTAGATATTGTAACAGGATTGGAAGCTGGGGCAAATGATTATATTACGAAACCGTTTAGCTTGATGGTTTTGCGTGCAAGAGTGTCTGTGCAGCTTAGAAATAAAGAGGCAGCAGCTAAAAATTCTATGGAGCTTGATGGATTTGAGTTCTATTTCGATAAAATGGAATTTTTCAAAGATGGAGAACCTATTGAACTTAGTAAGACAGAACAAAGGCTCCTTAGAGTGCTGTGTGAAAACAGAGGAAAAGTATTGAAACGGGAATATCTGATTGACGAGGTATGGCAGGGAGATACAGAGTTTGTGGATGCTCATGCTCTGACTGTTGCAGTCAAACGCCTCAGGGACAAATTAGAAGATGATACGCAGAAGCCTGAATATATCAAGACAGTCTATGGAATTGGTTATACCTGGGCGGTGAATGGATGATAGAACTAATTATATTGATTGTAGGAATATTTGTTTTAAGTGGAATCTTCTGGCATAGCATTTTTTATCAGAAAGAAAAAAAGCTTTTGAACCGGCTGCAGCAAATGCTGGATTGTGCTATAGATGGAGAACTGGAACGGACAGAAATATCAGAAGAAAAGTATTCTGCTCTTGAAAACAGCATGAAACAACATTTAGACAGTAGCTTTCTGGCAAGAAAAAACCAACAGGAACAAAAAGAAGTGATACAGAAACTTATTTCCGACATTGCGCATCAGACCTTGACTCCTATTTCAAATTTGAAGATTTATGGTGAAATACTCTCTGAAACACATCATGAAAATCAGGAGGAGATAGCTACCATTTTGGAGCAGACAGAGAAATTAGATTTCCTGATACAATCATTGGTCAAATTATCACGGATGGAGAGTGGAATTATCGCAGTACATTCGGAGGATACGACTATTGCACAGATGTTTGCATCCGTACAGCAGCAGTTTAACGTAAAAGTAAGGGAGAAGAATATTACTCTGAGCCTATGTGACACGGATTTGCATGTTCGATGTGATTCAAAATGGACCGTGGAGGCACTCGGAAATATTGTAGACAATGCGATTAAATACACAGCATGTGGGGGAAATGTTCAGATAAAAGTCGAGCAGTATTCTTTTTTTGTAAAGATTGATATCATTGATGATGGCATTGGAATAGAAAAAGAAGAAATACCAAAGATATTTGGACGGTTTTATCGGAGTCTGTCAGTGGCAGACCAGCCAGGAGTAGGAATTGGTTTATTCCTTGCAAGAGAGATCATTCAGGCACAAAAGGGGTATATAAAAGTGACATCAGAGACAGGGCAGGGTTCTACATTTTCTGTTTTTCTCCCTGTATCAAAAACGGAATAGTATCAAAACTGTGATATTTCAGAAACGAGCTGGAAACATTGCTATGATAAAGTCTGTATTGTAAAGATCAATACAGGCTTTTTTGATAGGAGGATAGCATGAATATATTAAAAGCAGTAAATTTACAAAAAATATATGGGCAGGGAGAAACAGAAGTCAGGGCTCTTGATGGTATAAACCTGGAAGTAGAAAAAGGGGAGTTTGTAGCGATTGTTGGAACTTCTGGAAGTGGAAAGTCTACATTGCTTCATATCATTGGTGGTTTGGATAATCCAACATCTGGGCAGGTAATTGTGGATGGACAGAACTTAAGCCATATGACAGATGAAGAGCTTACCATTTTCCGACGCAGGAATATTGGTTTCGTATTTCAACAGTATAACTTGGTTCCGATGCTGAATGTATGGGAAAATATTATTCTTCCTGTGAAACTGGATGGAAAAAAGCTAGAAAAAGGTTATGTAGATGAAATCATAGATACACTGGGCATTCGGACAAAACTGGAAAATCTTCCAAGTGCACTGTCAGGGGGGCAGCAGCAAAGGGTGGCAATCGCAAGAGCATTAGCGGCAAAACCTGCTATTTTGCTGGCAGATGAACCGACAGGCAATCTGGACTCAAAAACGAGTCAGGATGTATTGGGACTTTTAAAAGTCACCGGTAAGTGTTTTCATCAAACAATTGTAATGATTACTCACAATGAGGAGATTGCCCAGATGGCTGACAGGATTTTACAGATTGAAGACGGAAAAATTGTTTCAGACAGTGGTTTGGTATAGTGAGGGCGATTATATGGTAAAAGTAGAGAATAAAGAAACGTTACGATTATTGACGAAACGTTTTATGAAAATGAACCGAGCAAGAAATATTATTGCTGTTATTGCAATCATGTTGACATCACTGTTATTTACAAGCCTCTTTGTGGGGAGTGTATCCATGATACTTTCCAAAAGAGCAACGGAAATTAAGCAATTTATGGATTCATCCCATGCTATTGCGCAGAATTTGTCAGAAGAAGATGCGGAGAGATTGCAAAAAACAATAGAACAGGATGAAGATGTGGAACGATATGGTTCCGGTATTTTTCTGGGAGCTGGAATGGACGAACGGTTTGGATTTTCCGTAGAGGTCCGATATGCAGATGAAAATATGGCAGAAAGTTTTAATTGTCTGCCAACTACAGGAAGACTGCCGGAGAAAGAAAATGAAGTAGCACTTAGCAGCACGATATTGGAATCTCTGGGTGTTACACCAAAGATTGGGGAAGAAGTAACGCTGACCTGGGAAGTAAATCCCATGCTGAAACAATATAAGACAGATACGTTTCAGATATGTGGATTCTGGCAGGGGGATAAAGCTGTTTTAGGTCAGATGGTCTGGGTATCCGAAGCCTATGCAAAGGAGAATCGTTATCCCGTTACGCAGGAAGAATTAGAAAATGGCATCTACAATGGAGGGAAAGAGTATTCTGTCTGGTACAAGAATCTTTGGAATCTGGAAAAGAAAACAGAAAATATATCTAAGACAGCAGGATTTACGAAAGCAGGGACAGGATTGGAGATCAATCCGGCATATAATCTTTTTGAAGAGGATTCATTTTCATTCACTTCCTTTATTGTAATGGTACTGTTTGTGATATTGGCTGGTTACTTAATTATTTATAATATTTTTAACATTTCTGTGAAAACGGATATCCGGGCTTACGGATTGTTAAAGAATGTGGGGACAACGGGAAAGCAGTTGAAGAAAATTGTACGTATGCAGGCGTGGAGATTATCAGCTATTGGCATTCCAATCGGATTGCTTTGTGGTTATCTTGCAGGTCTTTGTATGGCTCCGTCCTTGACTGCAGATGCTGAAATTAGTGCACAGGCAGGAAAAACGGCTCAGACAGTAGTATCAGCCAATCCTTTGATTTTCCTTGCAGCGATACTTTTAACGCTTTTAACGGTGTATCTCTCCAGTCTGCAGGCTTGTAAAATGGTGGAAAGAGTTTCGCCTGTGGAAGCTCTGCGTTTGGCAGAAGGAGAGCAGTCACATAGGAAAATAAAAAAGAATACTTCTGCAACCTGGTGGGGGATGGCAGTTCAAAATGTGTTACGAAATTGGAAAAAGGGATTGATTGTTATGCTTTCTATCGCTCTTTCTATGGTGGTTGTCAACTGTATCGTGATGTTGGTGCAGGGATATGATTTTGAGACTTACCAGAATATATTTTTAGCATCTGATTTTCAACTGGATCAGATGACCGACATTTTATCGAATACAAATTTTAACGGTATTACACCTGAAATCAAAGAGATCCTGAATAAGTGTCCGGAAAGTGAGAAAACAGGATATGTGTATTATTCGGAAGAAAGACATAAGATGGAACCGGCACTTTTGAAAACGTGGGAGACATTGGCAGAAAAAAACAAAGAAAACTGGACAGATTATGAAAAGCAAATCTGGGAGGAAACAAAAGCGGATAATACGGTAAAGGTTCATTTCCTCGGAATTAGTGAAGCGGTGTTTGATATGTTAGAATGGAAAGGGGAAAAATGTTCCTGGAATACGTTTAAAAGTGGGGATTATGTGATTGTGGACTATAGTGATAAATATACAGAACAACCAGTTTCTTATTATGAGTCTGGCGAAACTTTTAAAATGGAGTACGGAAACGGAAAGCAGAAAGATTATGGGGTGATCGGAGAAGCTATGATGCCATATTCCCTGGATTATCCGTATGCAGATTCTGTTTATATTACAGTAATGGTCCCAGAAGAAGAGTATATCACCCAGACAGAAAATCAATCAGCAATGTATGCTGCTATTGATGCCAAGAAGGGAGAGGATAAGCAAGTAAAAGAATACATTGATAAAAATGTTTTGAAAGAAAATGATATGATAAATGTTTTTTCTGTATTGGATATGAAGGCGAGCTTTAGGCGGTTTGTCAGTAAATATTATATGATTGGTAGTTTTCTTGTCGTTATTTTAGCCTTTATTGGGATTATGAATTTCTTTAATACAACAGCAACTTCTGTAATTAGCAGAAAAAAAGAACTGGCACTTTTGGAAGTTGTTGGAATGACGAAAAAACAGATATCGAAAATGCTAGTGGCTGAGGGATTCCTATATTTGGGAGGCGCATTTGTGATTGCAGTATTATTAGTTGTGTTTGGGGCAGAGAAGATTTTAGCAAATACACTCGGTACGGCATTTTTCTTTCAGATGCATCTTACAATCGTACCGTGCCTGCTTATGGTTCCGATATTAAGTGGAATTGCATATGCGATTCCTAAGTATCAGTTTAAAAAGATGAGTCAGGAAAGTGTAGTTGAAAGAATTCGTAAGGAATAATAACAATATCCTTACCTAAAATGAAATTTTAAATTCCATTTTAGGACAGAAAAATATTTTACGAATGACCTATACTTTTACATGAGAGATGGTTATAATAGAGTTGAGGTTAAAGGAAAGGAGATGTTTTACATGGAAGCTGTAGTAAAGGATATGGATGTTGTAGAAGATAGAACAGCAATGGAAACATTATTTTCTTATCTCGATAAAGGAATTGATGATATGGAAGCAGGGCGGCTTCATACTGTTGATGATGCATTTCAGATTATCAGAGATAGGATGAAAAATGAATTATAGAGTACTAATCACAGATGAAGCAACGGATGATGTATTCAATTTGGTTAAGTATATTCAGGTTGATTTATGTAATCCAGATGCTGCAAATAAGTTATATACGAATTTAAATAGGGAAGTCAATAACATGGGTGACTTCCCTTTAAAATTTGCTGATTCAGGGATAAAGTATAGAGGATATACAATACATAAAAAGATATATCAGTCATATTTATTGTTTTATATCATAAGTGACGAGAATCAGACAGTATATGTTCTTCGTATTTTGAAGGATATTATGAATTGGCGCAATATATTGCAAAAAAAAAATATCTATCATTTTTCAAATTATAGATGATAAAAGTAAGTGGTCGGAATCAAGCCTCCAAGTCTTCCAAAGATTTGGAGGTTTTCTTCTGCCCATTTTCAGAGGAGAATAATTTTCGAAACAAACAATCTGTGATACAATGTCCTTGAAGGTATTCAGAATAGAATTGGAGCGACCGTTGATACAACGGACCAGGAATCCTCACGCTTGTCATCAAATACAGCAGAAGCATTGTCGAGGAATTCTTTTTTCCAGTTGCGGAGCAGATTCGGCCGATTTGGAAGAAAGGCGGCGGATGTACTCAGTTCTTTACAGCTTATGGTGCAGATAATGCAAAAAAAATTGATTGTATAAAAGAAATCGGTAAGTTATAATATAGGTGTGGTCAGATGCCTTTTGGGGGATGATGATATCTGTTACAAAAAGGAGAAAGACCAGTGAATACAGAATTGAAAAATGAAGTGAAAGCGATTATTGCAGGAAAAGAACCTGCACTTGCATAAAGTTATGTAAGAAAAAGAGCCTTTGAGTTAAAATGACTTGGAGGCTCCTGTTATTTTTCAGTAAGGAGTTAGGAGTAGTAAATGGATATTAATAGACAGCAGAAAGCTCCAATTTATGAGGCACTTGAGGAATTTAAAAAAAGAAGAGTGGTTCCATTTGACGTGCCTGGGCACAAAAGAGGCAGGGGAAACCCGGAACTGGTACAGCTGCTTGGACAAAAGTGCGTGGAACTGGACGTAAATTCCATGAAACCGCTGGATAATTTGTGCCATCCGGTTTCTGTTATCCGCGAAGCAGAAGAACTGACGGCAGATGCATTTGGCGCAGAAAATGCATTCCTCATGGTTGGGGGAACGACATCGGCAGTGCAGGCAATGATATTGTCAACCTGTAAGGCGGGCGATAAAATTATATTACCGAGAAATGTCCATAAAAGTGCACTTAATGCACTGGTGCTTTGTGGGGCAGTTCCGGTTTATGTGAATCCGGAGATGAATGCGAAACTTGGGATTTCTCTCGGAATGGAAATAGACCAGGTTGCCAGGGCGATTGAGGACAACCCGGATGCAAAAGCGGTTCTGGTAAACAATCCGACGTATTACGGGATATGTTCAGATCTCCGGGCAATCGTAAAACTTGCTCATTCCAGAGGAATCAAGGTGCTTACAGATGAAGCACATGGGACGCATCTGTATTTTGGGGAAAACCTTCCGGTATGTGGTATGGCAGCAGGCGCAGACATGTCTGCCATCTCCATGCACAAATCCGGGGGAAGCCTTACACAAAGCTCCATCCTTCTTACCGGGAAAGCGGTAAAAGCAGATCATGTCAGGCAGATTATCAATCTGACACAGACAACCAGTGCATCGTATCTCCTTTTATCGAGTCTTGATATTTCAAGAAGAAATCTTGCGTTGCGGGGAAGAGAATCTTTTGCCAGAGTTGCAAAAATGGCAGAATATGCCAGAAATGAAATCAATTCTATTGGCGGTTACTATGCCTATGGGCGTGATCTGGTAAATGGAACCAGCATTTACGATTACGATGTCACCAAGCTGTCCGTTTATACACTGGATATCGGGCTTGCCGGAATAGAAGTATATGACCTGCTCCGGGATGAATATGACATACAGATCGAATTCGGTGATATCTGTAATATCCTTGCGTATATTTCCATTGGTGACAGAATTCAGGATATTGAGAGACTCGTAGGGGCATTGCAGGATATCAAGAGGTTATACAGCAGGGACAGGACGGGGCTTTTGTCCGGGGAATATATCAATCCGGAGGTGGCGGTATCTCCGCAGAAAGCTTTTTATGCAGAAAAAAAATCGCTAAGCATAAAAGATTCCGTGGGATGCATCAGTGGAGAGTTTGTCATGTGCTACCCACCGGGGATTCCGATCCTTGCCCCAGGGGAACGGATTACAAAAGAGATTGCGGAATATATTCTGTATGCAAAAGAAAAAGGATGCTCCATGCAGGGAACCGAAGATCCGGCAGTGGAATATCTTCAGGTACTGGCATGAGTGGCAACAGGAGGTAAAGATATGCAAATGTGGTTTTCGGAATATCATACAGTTAATGTAAAACTGGATGTCCGGATAGAGGAGCAGCTTTTTTCGGGGAAAAGTGAATATCAGAAGATAGATGTATTTAAATCCTATGAATTTGGAAAAATGGCAGCATTGGATGGTGAAATTGTTTTTTCCGATGCAGATGAATTTATATATGATGAAATGGTGACCCATGTGCCGATGGCAGTCCATCCCAATGCAAAAAAAATTCTGATTATCGGTGGCGGGGATGGGGGTGTGGCGAAAGAACTCATAAAATACCCGTTTGTTGAAAAGATTGACGTGGTAGAAACCGATAAAATGTTTGTGGATGTATGCAGAAAATTTTTCCCGGAGGTGGCATGTGGGTTAGAGGATCCCAGAATTTCAATGTATTATGATGATGGGCTTAGATTCCTGCGTGGGAAAAATGATGAATACGATCTGATCATCAACGATTCAACAGATCCATTGGGGCATACGGAAGGACTTTTTACAAAAGAATTTTACGGAAGCTGTTATAAAGCTCTCCGGGAGGACGGAATCATGGTGTATCAGCATGGAAGCCCGTTTTATGACGAGGATGAGGCTGAATGCCGGAAAATGCACAGAAAAGTCTATAAGTCATTCCCGATCAGCCGGGTATACCAGGCACATATCCCGACCTGTCCTTCCGGGTACTGGTTATTCGGATTCGCTTCTAAAAAGTATCATCCGCTGAATGATCTTGATGCAGAAAGATGGGATGCACTTGGAATGAAAACATGGTACTATACTACAAATTTACACCGGGGGGCATTTATGCTTCCAAAATATGTAGAGGACTTACTCGAAGAGGAAGAAACCCGGTAAAATAAATGATACAGGAGGAATAAAAATGAGCAGATTACTTATTATTGGATGTGGCGGTGTTGCACAGGTGGCAATCAGAAAATGCTGTCAGAACAGTGAAGTTTTCACGGACATCATGATTGCAAGCCGTACCCTGTCAAAATGTGACGATTTAAAGGCAAAACTTGAAGGGAAAACAGCTTCCAGAATTGAGACGGCAAGGGTTGACGCGGACAACGTGGAAGAATTAAAAACACTGATCCGTTCGTACCGGCCGGATGCAGTGCTCAATGTGGCACTCCCTTATCAGGATCTTACGATTATGGATGCATGTCTTGCCTGTGGAGTTGACTATATTGATACCGCAAACTACGAGTGCGAGGATACGCAAGATCCACAGTGGAGGGAAATTTATGAGAAGCGGTGCAAAAAACTGGGATTTACTGCTTACTTTGATTATTCCTGGCAGTGGGCTTATCAGGAAAAATTCAAGGAGGCAGGACTTACCGCAATTCTTGGAAGCGGGTTTGACCCTGGTGTCACATCGGTATTTACGGCATATGCGCAGAAACATTATTTTGATGAAATCCACACCATTGATATACTTGACTGTAATGGCGGAGATCATGGATATCCGTTTGCCACAAACTTTAATCCGGAGATAAATCTTCGGGAGGTATCCGCTAACGGTTCCTACTGGACGGATGGGCACTGGGTAGAAACCGAGCCGATGGAGTGGCGGGGGGGGGGTAGAATTTTTTCCAGCGCGGGAAACTTCCCTACT